>Ga0316204_10005489_pt1 | contig 20839 bp, 22 predicted proteins | sample 6monrhotite_MG_2_FD_205661 | JGI IMG/M metagenome (GOLD analysis project Ga0316204, IMG submission 205661) | Microbial mat bacterial communities from mineral coupon in-situ incubated in ocean water Damariscotta River, Maine, United States -... | ecosystem: Environmental > Aquatic > Marine >... | reverse complement strand
GGGCTCTTCCGAGACAATCGCTGCGATCAGCTCGAAAGTCAGCTTTGCCGAACTTCCTGATTTTGGGTCTGTATGTGAAGTAAAGGCTAAAGTTATCCGACGTTTCACATTGCCCGGTCATTACCGGCCACGGCCAACGGCGTCCCCGCCTGTGCCGCATCACCAGCTTTCAGGGTCACGGTTAACATTTCGTTATTATTGGCCCAGAAATATCCTGGGGGAGACCCGCAGGGGCGGGGGCAAAGCCCCCTCAACCTCTAGGCAAATGCCGCAGTCAGCGCAATTTCGACCATATCGCCAAAGGACCGTTCCCGATCCTCTGCGGGCAAGGCCTCATGGGTGATCAGGTGGTCGCTCACCGTCAGAACCGCCAAAGCGCGTCGCCCGTGCCGTGCCGCAAGATTGTAAAGCTCGGCGGCCTCCATTTCGACCCCGAGGATCCCATGACGGGCCATCTGTTCGTTCAGATCAGGGCGCTCGTCGTAAAAGACATCGGATGAATAAATACCACCAACATGGGTGGGCACGCCCTTGGCTTGCGCGGCACGATGGGCGGCGGACAACAAGCCATAGTCGGCGCAGGCGGCAAAGTTCAATTCCTTGAAGATACCGCGCGAAGGGGTGGACAGCGAAGAGGCGGTCATCGCCAGAATGACGTCCCGGATGTTCACGCTGTCCTGCATGCCGCCGCAGGACCCTATGCGAATAAGGGTTTGCACATTGAAGTCCGAGATCAACTCATTGGCATAGATCGACAGTGACGGCATACCCATCCCTGACCCTTGGATCGTCACCGGATGCCCGTTCCAGGTACCGGTGAAACCCAGCATGCCGCGGGTTTCGTTGATGCAGCGGGCGTCTTGCAAGAATGTCTCGGCCGCCCATTTCGCGCGATAGGGATCGCCGGGCATCAGAACGGTTGGCGCAATATCGCCTTCATTGGCGCCGATATGGATTGTCATGGCTGGGCCTCCTTGCAGATTGAAGGCCAGCTTAGGGTCAGTTGGAGGGGCAGGGAAGTCCGATTTCCCACCCAAGTAGCCTATTCGGCGGCAACAGAGCGTGGATCAACGAGCGTCACGATATCGCCCATGATCTTGTTCAACGCGAAATCCTTGGGGGTATAGACCCGTGCCACACCCATTGCGCGCAATTCGGTTGCATCGTCGTCGGGAATAATGCCGCCCGCGATAACGGGAATATGCGATAGCCCGGCGGCCCGCAGCCTGTTCAACACATCACGGACAAGTGGAATATGCGAGCCGGAGAGAATGGACAGGCCAATCACATGAACCTCGCCGTCTTGTGCGGCTTTCACGATTTCCTCTGGTGTCAGGCGGATCCCTTCATAGTCAATTTCCATCCCGCAATCGCGCGCACGGGCCGCGATTTGTTCAGCTCCATTGGAGTGCCCGTCCAGCCCCGGCTTGCCGACAAGGAATTTCAGGCGCCGCCCCAAGGCCGCGCTGACCAGATCAACCTGCTCGCGCAACTCCTCAAGCCCTTCGGTGCGATTAGACGGATTTCTGCTGACACCTGTGGGCGCGCGGTATTGCCCGAAAACGGCGCGGATCACATCGGCCCATTCGCCGGTTGTGACCCCGGCACGCGCGCAGGCGATGGAAGGCGGCATGATGTTGCTGCCGTCGCGTGCGGCGCTGCGCAAAGCGGCGAGGCTTTCCTTGGCGGCACGATCATCCCGGTCAGATTTCCATTGCGCAAGGCGGCGCAACTGGTCGGCCTCTGCCTCAGGGTCGGATACCATGATCGCATCGTCACCGGCTGTCAGCGGGGAAGGCTCCCCTGCCTGCCATTTGTTCACCCCGACAACAATTGTCTGCCCGCGCTCGATCCCGGCAATGCGGGCGGCGTTGCTTTCGACCAGACGTGATTTCATATAGGCGATTGCGCCAACGGCACCGCCCATTCCATCGATTTGCGCCAATTCTGCGCGCGCGCCGTCCTTGAGTTCATTGACCTTGCGATCAATCGCGGGGTTTCCGTCGAAAAGATCGTCGAACTCCAGCAAGTCGGTTTCGTAAGCCAGAATTTGCTGCATCCGCAGCGACCATTGCTGGTCCCAGGGCCGTGGCAGGCCGAGCGCCTCGTTCCAAGCCGGCAATTGCACGGCGCGGGCGCGGGCGTTCTTGGAAAGCGTGACCGCCAGCGTTTCCAACAGAATGCGGTAGACGTTGTTTTCCGGCTGCTGCTCGGTCAGCCCGAGTGAGTTGACCTGGACCCCATAGCGAAACCGACGGTATTTGGCATCTTCGACGCCGTAGCGATGGGCGCATATCTCATCCCACAGCTCGACGAAGGCGCGCATCTTGCAAAGCTCGGTGACAAAACGGATCCCCGCATTCACGAAAAACGAAATGCGTCCCACCATGGCAGGGAAATGTTCGGCGGGGACTTTGCCCTTGAGATCGTCGAGCACCGCAGTTGCGGTCGCCAGCGCAAATGCGAGCTCTTCTTCCGGCGTCGCACCGGCCTCTTGCAGGTGGTAGGAACACACGTTCATCGGGTTCCATTTGGGGAGATGTTCGCGCGTGTAAGCGGCAACATCGGTGATCATTCGCAAAGACGGCTCTGGCGGGCAGATGTAGGTGCCGCGCGAAAGATATTCCTTGATGATGTCGTTTTGTACCGTGCCTTGCAGCGCGCTGACGTCTGCGCCCTGTTCCTCGGCGGCCGCGATATAAAGCGAAAGTAGCCAGGGCGCCGTCGCATTGATCGTCATAGACGTGTTCATCTGATCAAGCGGAATTTCGTCGAAAAGCGCGCGCATGTCGCCCAAGTGGCCGACCGGTACGCCAACCTTGCCGACCTCACCTTTGGCCAGCACATGATCGCTGTCATAGCCCGTCTGCGTGGGCAAATCGAAGGCGACGGAAAGACCCGTCTGGCCTTTTGCCAGATTGCCTCGATAAAGCGCGTTGGAGGCCGCCGCGGTCGAGTGGCCCGCATAGGTCCGAAACAGCCAGGGGCGATCTTTCTGCAGTTGCGACATGGCGGGCTCTCCTGAATCAGTTTGCGCAATTAAATTACACGAGTGATTGTTTATCGGACATTTTATGGCGCTGTCAATTCGCTGCGTTGCGGCATGACGGGATTTACGCGGGCGCAGTTCCCTGTCACCTTCCCCCCATGACGCAAACGATTTCAATGCCGATCTGGGTGTTCGTCCTGATGGTCCTGTTCGCCGCAGTGACCTTTGCGTCGCACTTTCTGTTTCCATCCGTGCGCTGGTTCTTCCGCAAACGCGCAGAGCGGGTGATCGCCAAGGTCAACCAGCGTTTGCAGCGTCCGATCGAGCCGTTCAAGCTTGCCCGGCGCTATGACATGATCCAGCGGCTGATCTATGATCCGGAGGTGACGCAGGCGATTGTGGATCATGCGCGCAAGGAAAAGATCCCGGAAAATGTGGCGTTTGAACAGGCCCGCCGCTATGCGCGAGAAATTGTGCCCGGCTTTTCGGCGACCGCTTATTTCAGTTTCGGTATCCGGCTGGCGCGATGGCTGTCCAAATCGCTTTACCGCATCAAGCTGGGGACGTTTGACAGAAAGCGTCTGGAGGAAATCGACCCGGATGCGACCGTGATTTTTGTCATCAATCACCGCAGCAACATGGATTATGTTCTGGTGACCTATCTGGCCTCGAATGCGGGTGCGCTGTCTTACGCGGTGGGCGAATGGGCGCGGGTCTGGCCGCTGTCTGCGATCATTCGGGCGATGGGCGCATATTTTATCCGCCGCAGGTCGCGGGGTGCTTTGTATCGCAGGGTTTTGGCCCGCTATGTGCAGATGGCGACACGCGGGGGGGTCAGTCAGGCGGTGTTTCCAGAAGGCGGGTTGAGCCTGAACGGGCTCTTGGCCGCGCCGCGCATGGGGTTGTTGAATTACGTCGTTGATAGTTTCGACCCTGAAGTGCGCGACGTGATCTTTGTGCCGGTGGCGCTGAATTATGACCGGGTGCTGGAAGACACGATCCTGATTGCCGCTGACAAATCGGGAAACCGCAGGTTCAGGCCATCGCTGATCAAGGTCTTTTTGCGGGTCGCCCGTCATGTCGGGCTGCGTCTGACCGGGCGATTTCGCGGATTTGGCGTCGCCTCGGTCAGTTTCGGCGAACCGCTTGAGCTGTCAAAGTATCATGCGGATGCAGGTCACGACCTGACCGAACAGCTTGCCGGTGAATTGATGACGCGCATTGCCGATGTGACGCCGGTGCTGGGGGTGCCACTGGTCGCCCGGCACATTCTGCAATCAGGTCCGGTTCCCTTGCCCGATCTGGAGGCAACCGTCGCCCGCTCGATCGCCATGCTCAAGGAACGCAATTTGCCTTGCCCGACCCGAGCGGCCAGCGAGGTGGTGCATGACGCCCTCAGCCGATTGCGGGCGCGCAATCTGATCGCCGAAACCGATGAAGGGGTGTCAGTGTCTGGCACCGGGCAGGACATCCTGACGTTCTATGCCAACTCAATCACACATCATTTTGATGCAGTCGCAGCAAATTCGGACGATATTGCTGCGGCTGCAGAGTAATTAAATTACAAAAAGTGACTTACACGGGTTGCAAAGTTGCTTTGTGATCGCCTATTCAGTTTCTAGCGCCGTTGATTCTGCGGTGCGGCAACTATGGAACCTGAGTGATGGAGACTGAGATGGCCCTCGACCAAACTGGCTACACGGCACCTGAGAAAGACCTGTATGAAGTGGGCGAGATGCCACCCTTGGGCCACGTGCCTGCGCAGATGCATGCCTGGACCATCCGCCGTGAACGTCATGGCGAGCCGGAAAAGGCGTTCCAGCTGGAGGTTGTCGATGTGACGCAACCTGACAGCCATGAGGTTCTGGTGCTCGTGATGGCCGCTGGTGTGAACTACAACGGCGTTTGGGCTGGCCTTGGCATTCCGATCAGCCCGTTTGACGTACATAAGGCCGAGTTCCACATCGCGGGGTCTGATGCCGCCGGTATCGTTTGGGCCGTCGGCGACAAGGTCAAGCGCTGGAAAGTGGGTGATGAGGTTGTCATTCATTGCAACCAGGACGATGGCGATGATGAACATTGCAATGGCGGCGACCCGATGTATTCGGACAGCCAGCGGATTTGGGGATATGAAACCCCTGACGGTTCGTTTGCGCAGTTCACCTGCGTGCAATCCCAGCAGTTGATGCACCGTCCCCAACACCTGACGTGGGAAGAGAGCGCCTGCTATACGCTGACACTGGCCACGGCCTATCGCATGCTGTTCGGCCATGAGCCGCATGACTTGAAGCCCGGCCAGAACGTGCTGGTTTGGGGCGCCTCTGGTGGTCTTGGCTCTTATGCGATCCAGTTGATCAACACTGCTGGTGCCAATGCGATTGGTGTGATCAGTGATGAAAGCAAACGCGCGTTTGTCATGTCACTGGGTGCGAAGGGCGTGATCAACCGCAATGATTTTGACTGCTGGGGTCAATTGCCAACGGTCAACACCCCTGAATACAACACCTGGCTGAAAGATGCCCGCAAGTTCGGCAAGGCCATCTGGGAAATCACCGGCAAAGGGGTGAACGTGGATATGGTGTTCGAACACCCCGGAGAGGCGACGTTCCCGGTGTCTGCGCTGGTCTGCAAGAAGGGCGGCATGGTCGTGATTTGTGCGGGTACCTCCGGTTTCAACTGTACGTTTGATGTGCGCTATATGTGGATGCACCAGAAACGCTTGCAGGGCAGTCACTTTGCCCACCTCAAACAGGCAAGTGCGGCCAACAATCTGATGCTGGAACAGCGCCTTGATCCGTGCATGTCGGAGTGTTTCGAATGGTCCGCCATTCCCGACGCCCACACCAAGATGCGCCGCAATGAACACAAGCCCGGCAATATGTCGGTTCTGGTGCAAGCACCGAAGATGGGCCTGCGCACATTTGAGGACACGGTGGAGGCATCGCGTCAGCGATAACAAGGCCAGAAAGATCGAACACCTTAGGCGCAGCTGTTTTGGCTGCGCCTTATTGGTGGCTGAGGGCCAGCCGTGCAGAAATTGAATAGCTAACACACGCATAAGTTGTTAATCGTTATTTAACGAATTGCAGGGACGGTGACGCATGGGACGAGATTGGATCATCGATGTGTTGGCCGATCTGCGCAGTTTTGCACGCGACAATGATCTGCCGCTCCTGACTGCGCAGCTGGAAGAGGCTGGCCTTGTCGCCGAAGTCGAGATCGCTTCACTTCCCAACAAAGAGACAATGCAGGTCCAGCGCGGCCCGGACGCGGTGCATGGCATCACTGCGAAGGTTTCGCCGTCCCGCCGCACCTGACGACATCCACGCGATGTGGCGAATGCGCTAGCGGCCTCTTGGCCGTGCCGATACAGTCGGCCTTATGAACGTGCCTTCCATTACATTTTCCGAAGATCAGGCCGAGGCCTGGGACAATGTGGCCCTTGCGCTGCGCCAATCCGGCATTGATCTGGACGATAACCTGCTTCAACCGCCGCAGTCGGGGACCACCTCGGTCATGGCGGTGATCGGCAAAGCGGGATCGGGCAAGACCATGCTCTTGGCCAAACTCTATCATGCGCTGGAGGAAGCAGGCGTCGATGTGATTTCCGGCGACTGGGAGGGGCGCAAGCGAAAGGACCGCCGCACGCTGGCCATTCTGGCCCCGACCAACAAGGCGGCGAGCGTTCTGCGCAACCACGGGGTGCCCGCCACGACGATCCACCGCATCCTTTATACACCGGTCTATGACCCAGAATATGAAAAGATCGCCGAATGGCTGGCCGGGCAGGGCGACAAGCCCGAGATCGAAGGGCTGACTGATGTTGCGCTGGACCGTGCCTTTGCGTCCTATCAGGTCAATAAATCCGTTCCCGCGGCCTTGGCTGCCGCCGGTTTGCGGGGAAGCGATTTCATCACCGGATGGAAACGGCGGGAAGAACCGCTGGATATCGGGTTTGTCGATGAAAGCTCCATGCTGGATGAAAAACAGTTCGCGGACCTGCAAGAGATTTTCCCGACACTTTTGCTGTTCGGCGATCCGGCACAACTGCCGCCTGTGCAGTCATCAGGTGGCATGGTGTTCGAGACCTTGCCCGCGCCGCGCGTGCTGACACTCAGCCGCATTCACCGGCAGGACGCAGACAACCCGATCCTTGATCTGGCCCATGCGCTGGCGGATCCGCAGTTGGATTTCCACGGCTTTGAGCGGATGGTCGAGGACGCGGCCAGAACCGACGCGCGCGTGGTCATGGCCCAGCGGGTCGAGGCGGATTTGATGGCCCGCTCTCCTTGTCTGGTTTGGCGCAATGCCACGCGGATCAGGCTGATCCATGCATTCCGCGCCGCCTTTAATGCGCCCCCCGATGAGTTGCTGGCGGGAGAGCCATTGATCTGTGATGGTATTGAATTGCCGTTGAAACACCGCAAGAAGCGCCTTGATCTTGAGGCGCGCGGTTTGATCAAGGGTGCGCAGGTAATCTACCTCGGGCCGGGTCGCAGGCCGGGGTTTTCGCGGCTGCATGTCATGGGAGCCGAGGACCCGCAGGTCAGTGCAGCGAGCATCGTGAAGATCGAACAGGAGGGCGATGAAGAGCCCTTTATCCCCTTTGCCGCTCGCATGGGGGCGACCTTCCTGCACGGGGCAGCGGTGACCATTCACAAGGCGCAAGGGTCGCAATGGGACACGGTGCAGGTCTTTGCGCCCGATATTTATGCCGCCTCGCGCATGGGCCGGGTCGAAGCGGGGCAACCTCTTTGGAAACGGCTGGCCTATGTGGCGATCACGCGGGCAGAGACGCAGCTCCGGTGGGTCGTGCGCAACCGCCTGGCGCGCCCGCAAGCTGTGTTAGGTGTAGATGACCTGGAGGTGCCAGCAGCGCCGTTGGAATTGAAGAGCGAAGAGATATGAAATCAATCATCATAACGGGTGCCAGCAGCGGCATTGGCCGCGCCACGGCAGCGCATTTTCTGGCGCAGGGGTGGCGCGTGGGTTTGATCGCGCGCCGGGCCGATGTTCTGGCAGAGATCACCCATGACAATGCCATTCCAATGGCCTGTGACGTTACGGACGAGACGGCAGTGGATGCGGCCTTTTCCCGCTTTGGCCATCTGGATGTTCTGTTCAACAACGCCGGTATGTTTGGCCCTCAGACAACGATCGATCAGGTGGCGCTGAGCGATTGGAAACAAGTGCTTGATGTGAACCTGACGGGGATGTTTCTGTGTGCCCGTGCCGCCTTTCGCCAGATGCGTCAGCAGACACCGCAGGGTGGCCGGATCATCAACAACGGGTCCATATCAGCCTATACGCCGCGCGAAGGGTCGGTCTGTTATACGGCGACCAAACATGGTGTCAGCGGGTTGACGAAAACACTGTCGCTGGATGGACGTGCCTTTGATATCGCCTGTGGTCAGATTGATATCGGCAATGCCCGTACTGATCTTGTTGTGAACCTTGAAAAGGCGCGGGCGGCGCAGGGGCTGGACCCGCTGCCCAGCATGGCTGTCGAAGATGTGGCCCGATCCGTCTTTCACATGGCGACATTGCCACCAGAGGCCAATGTGCAATCCATGATGGTGATGGCGACAAAGATGCCGCATATCGGGCGCGGTTAGGGCCGCAAGAGCGAGAACGCCGCCGAGGCACCCCAGCCAGCGAAGATCGCGATGGCCAGCGACATCAAACCATAAAGCAACGCATTTTCATGCGCGAGGTTGTAGAGCCACCGTTCAAGCCCGACCTTTTGCACCGGGATCGTGGTGATGTAATCGTCGATGACCGTGCCGTCACGGGTCAGAAAGATATGCGCAACATAGTCGCCCTCGGTCAGGTTGGCGGGCAGAGTGATCGCGGTGCGGAACAGCGTATCCTGATCCAATGTCACGCCCCCTTCAAGCACCTGATAGAGTTGCTCGCCCGCCCGAATACGGATCAGCGCCTGCGTGAAGGCGGCGCTGTCATCAACCACGGCACCAACCGACCGGATGATGCGCGGGATCGTGATGCCGTAGCGCAGGTCTTCGATATCGCGCAGCACTTCTTTCATCGGGCCGGAAGATGCCACTGCATAGAAGGTGGGAGCGGCGTCCACCTCAACGCCTTCGGTATTCACCCAAATCCCGAGGCGGCGATCCTTGCGGCGTACCATGACGGGTTGTTCCGGCCCGGCAATGGTCACGATCACCCCCAGCTTGCTGTCCGTCGCAATCGGCGCCTCGCGCCTGACGGCACCAAAAACAAGGATGTCGGACCCTTCGAAGGTCGCGGTAATCGCAACCTCGTCGCGGCTGAGGCCAAGCACGATTTCCTCGGCTTTCGCGGGAAGCGCCACCAGCAACAAGAGGGCAATGAGGCGGATCATGCGTGGCCCTCGGCGGCGCCCAGGTTGTAGAGCTCGGATGGCATGATGAGCAGGTCGAAAGCCAGCTTGGCGCAGACCGCCAGAACCATGATCGCCAACAGGATGCGCAGCTGTTCTGCCTTCATCCTGACCCCGATCCGCGTGCCGATTTGCGCCCCGATCACACCGCCCACAAGCAAGAGAACTGCAAGCACCACATCAACCGTCTGGTTGGTCACCGCGTGCAGCATGGTGGTGAAAGCGGTCACAAAGATAATCTGGAAAAGCGATGTGCCCACGACAACCTTGGTGGGCATGCCCAGTAGATAGATCATGGCCGGGACCATGATAAAGCCGCCGCCGACACCCATGATCGCGGCAAGGATACCGACCAGCACGCCAACCAGGACCGGCGGGATGACAGAGATATAGAGCCCCGAGACCCGGAACTTCATCTTGAAGGGCAGATTGTGCACCCAGTTGTGCTTGCGTCGCGTTGGCACCGCGCCGCCTGTTCTGACTGATCTGCGGATGGCATTCAGGCTCTCGACAAACATGAGCGAGCCGATCAAGCCAAGAAAAACCACATAACTCAGTTGGACCAGCAGTTCGACCTGACCGAGCGCCTTGAGATAGTTGAACAGAATAATGCCCAAACCCGATCCCATGAGGCCGCCGATCAACAACACCGTCCCCATCCTGAGGTCCACGGTTTTCCGCTTCAGATGGGCGAGAACGCCGGAGAAGGATGATGCAACGATCTGGTTGGCTTCGGTTGCAACGGCAACCGCTGGCGGGATGCCGATAAAAAACAGAAGCGGCGTCATCAGAAACCCGCCGCCAACGCCAAACATCCCCGAAAGAACGCCCACGATTCCGCCCAGTCCCAACAAAAGGAAGATGTTCACCGAGACTTCGGCGATAGGGAGGTAAATCTGCATGAACTCATCCGGGCGGTTGTGCCAGTGCGAGCAACAAAAACCTATCCGGCCTTCATGTCAAATGATGTGAGGAGTTTTATGATGCAAACGCAGCATTTCCGCCACTTGGCTATATGGGTGCGCAGGAACTGGACTTAAAGTTGCGCCCGCAAGAAACCGCGCAGTACCTGTTCCAGTTTGGCAGCCCCTATGGGGGCCATCGCCTTGGTGTGTTCGTGGCTGATGGCTTCATCGCTCATGCCAGCCGCCATATTGGTGATATTCGAGATGGCCCCGGCCCTGAGGCCGAGGAACCGCGCGAGGATAATCTCGGGAACCGTTGACATGCCAACGGCGTCGGCCCCCAGCATCTTGATCGCCTTGATCTCTGCGGGTGTTTCGAATGATGGACCCGAATACCAGGCGTAAACCCCTTTGGCCATCTCGATGTCCGCGGCACTGGCTGCCGCGTGAAGTTGTTTCCTGATCTGCGGATCATAGGCATCCTTCATCGGAACAAAGCGCGCATCGGTGGGTTCACCGATAAGCGGGTTCAGCCCCGAGAAATTGATGTGATCCGACAGGCACATGATTGAACCGGTAGGCATATCGGCCCGCATGGATCCTGCTGCATTGGTGGCTATCACCTGGTCAGCACCCAGCGCCTTGAGCACCTCAAGCGGCAAACGCATCGCGTCTCCCCGCCCGTTTTCATAGTAATGCGCGCGCCCACCAAAGACCGCGACGCGCGCGCCCTCAAGATCGCCAATCACGAGGTTGGGGTTGTGACCCGAGACACCGGCATGCGGAAAGCCGGGCAAATCGCCATAGGCAATCGCAACGCCATCCACTTCATTGGCGATATGTCCAAGGCCAGAACCAAGGATCAGGCCGACGCGAACCGGCGCATCGCCTGCGATTGCCCTGATCTGGGTGGCGAGTTCCTTAGCGTTCCTTGACATAAGGCTCGCCCCCGGCGCGCGGCGGGATCGCCTTTCCAACAAAGCCTGCCAGAATGACAACGGTCAGGATATAGGGCAACACGTCCAGCAATTGACCGTTCACCTGGAAGCCGACGACGTTTTCGATCACGTCCGAGCGCAGCGACATCGCCTGCAGGAAGCCAAACAGCAGCGACGCATAGAGCGCATACCAAGGACGCCATTTGGCAAAGATCAGTGCGGCAAGCGCAATAAAGCCGCGCCCCGCACTCATGTCTTTGACGAAACCGGCCTGCAGCGCAGTTGCCAGATAGGCCCCGGCGATACCACACAGCACACCGCAGATGCCCACAGCTGCATACCGCAGCCAGATTACCGAGACGCCAGCGGTATCAACCGCTGCGGGGTTTTCACCTACGGCCCGCAAACGCAGACCAAAACGGGTTCGAAACAGGATCCACCAGGTCAGAGGGACCGTCAGCAAGCCGACATAAACAAGGAACGTATGCCCCGAAATCAACTCATAATAGATCGGTCCAAGGACGGGGACGTTCTGGAGCGCTTCTGCAAAGGGCAGCTCAATTGGGCCAAAGCGTGCATTGCCGGCCAGTTGCGGGGTCCGGCCGCCCTGGGCAAACCAGCTTTGGGCAATGACAACCGTTAGCCCTGCCGCCAGAAAATTGATTGCGACCCCGGATATCAACTGATTGCCCCGGAAGGTGATAGAGGCCACCCCGTGCACCAAAGACAGCACCAAGGACGCGCCAATGCCCGCCAAAAGCCCAAGCCAGACGTTGCCGGTGACCGCCGCGACGGCAGCTGAAAGAAAGGCCGCGGCCAGCATTTTGCCCTCTAGCCCGATGTCAAAGATACCGGCCCGCTCCGAAAAGAGCCCTGCAAGACAGGCCAGCAAAAGCGGGGTTGCCAGACGCAAGGTTGCGTCCAGCATCTGCAAAAGGGTCGCGAAGTCCATTTAGGCGGCTTTCTCCATCAGAAAGGGGAAGAGGGCAAAGAAGCGATCCGCAACCTCTGGATTGCGATTGAGGGCGGCTTCGGCCTCTTCCTGGGTGATATCAACGGCTTGGGTGCGGTCATTCCGCAGGAAAAACTGCAAGCCCAGCATCGCGTCAAACCGCTCGTCTGTGATGAAAGGGTCATGGGGGACCCGGGGCATCACGTGTTCTGCGGGCATCAGCACGCTTGTGGGTCTTTGCAAGGCCAGCAGCGCCACAAGGTGCGGTGGCACATCGCCCGGCGGTGCCTGGTCGATCACATGGTGGACCCACTGGTGCAGTTCTTCCATTGTGATCATTCCAAGTGCGAGACAACTGAGCACAAAGCCCAGGTCCGCGCCGGTGTCATCATCGACACCCACTTTAAATTGTCCTGCCATCATTTTTTGCTCTCCTCATTGATAGGAATAGCCGCTCAAGCGGCATACGCACCATGTTATCCAGTGCGCCCGTGAAGAGAATTACCAATGCCTGTATTACGATAATCAGCTCACGGGGGATCGACGTCCATAGGGCGAGTTCTGCGCCGCCTTGATATAGAAAGCCGAAAAGCAGGGCCGCCAGCAGTACCCCGAAAGGATGGCTGCGCCCCATCAGTGCGACGGCGATGCCGATAAAGCCCGCCCCCTCCACCGCGTTCAGGACCAGCCGTTCGGCCTCGCCCTGGACGTTGTTGATGGCCATCATGCCGGCAAGTGCGCCCGAGATAAGCATGGCAACCATGATGATTTTTGTCGGGCTGATGCCCGCATATTTCGCCGCCGATTCTGAATACCCGAAGGACCGGATTTCATAGCCAAGACGGGTTTTCCAGATCAGCGCCCAAAGGGCGACACATGCGGCGAGTGCCACAAAGAATGTGATGTTGGCAGGCGCGCCACGAAAAAACGTGGTTTCGCCGAAATTGAACATGTCCTGAAACGAAGGCAAGTTCGTCGCTTCGGGGAATTTTGCCGTTGCAGGCTCCATTCCCGGTGCCTTCAGTGCACCGATCAGGAAATAGTTGAGCACGGCAGCTGCGATGAAGTTGAACATGATTGTCGTAATCACGATGTGGCTGCCGCGTTTGGCCTGCAGGAATGCGGGAATGGCAGCCCAGGCGGCCCCGAAAATGGCCGCACCTATGGTGGCCCCCAAAAGCGCCAGAGACCAATGCGGCCAAGGGATGTAAAGGCTGATGATCGCCACTCCAAGACCACCGATCAGGGCCTGCCCTTCGCCACCGATGTTGAACATCCGCGCATGAAAGGCGATGGCGACGGCAAGACCGGTGAAGATGAAATTGGTCGCGTAGTAAAGCGTGTAACCCCAGCCATAAGTTGAGCCCAAGGCCCCATCGACCATCAGTTTCAACGCTTCCCAGGGGTTTTCACCAATGGCAAGGATCACGATCGCAGACAGGATCGCGGCAAGCAGGATCGAGATCAGAGGGATCAGAATCACATCCGCCCACTTTGGCATGACGTCCATGGCCCTAAGCCCCCCTGCCGGAGCCGGCACCAGCCGGTTGCATCGCGACCGAAGCCGCGGCTGCATTGCCGGGGTCGGTTGTCATCCCCGCCATGAGCAATCCAAGCTCTTTTTCGTCCGTTTCCTGAGGCATCCGCTCGCCCATCAATTTTCCATCAAACATAACCGCAATCCGGTCTGAGAGCGATAAAATCTCTTCTAACTCCACGGAAACCAACAAAATTGCCTTGCCCTGATCCCTAAGTGCAACAATCTGCTGGTGGATGAATTCAATGGCACCGATGTCAACGCCGCGTGTCGGCTGGCCCACTAACAGCAGATCGGGGTTGCGTTCGATCTCGCGGGCGAGCACGAGTTTTTGCTGATTTCCGCCTGAAAAGCTCTTTGCGGCAAGGCCGGGATCGGGGGGGCGCACGTCAAAACGGGCCATTTTGTCTGCGGTGTCCCGGCGAATGGCTGCGTTGTCCATCAGCAGTCTGGAGCGCTGATACCGGGGGTCATGATGATAGCCGAACGCGATGTTTTCCCATGCCTGAAAATCCATGATCAGGCCTTCGCGCTGGCGGTCCTCTGGCACATGGCTGATGCCGCGTGCGCGCCGACTTTGACCATCTGATTTGGCGCCGGTCAGATCGATTTCTTCGCCGTTCAACCTGACCGAACCGGTTGCTTTTTCGTATCCGCCCAGGACTTCCAACAGCTCGGACTGTCCGTTGCCCGCCACCCCGGCGATCCCGAGGATTTCGCCTGCATGCACATCAAAGCTGACCCCCTTGAGGCGGTGCACGCCCTTTTCGTCGGTGACGTTGAGGTCTTTGACCTCAAGAACCTTGCGCCCGATTTGCGCCGGGGCCTTGTCAACGCGCAGCAGAACCTTGCGCCCGACCATCAGTTCGGCCAGTTCAGCGGGGCTGGAGTCCGATGTCTTGACCGTTGCTGTCATTTCACCCCGCCGCATGACGCTGACGGTATCTGTAATCTCCATGATCTCGCGCAATTTGTGGGTGATCAGTATGATCGTCTTGCCCTCGCGCTTGAGGTTTTCAAGGATGCGGAACAGGTGATCGGCCTCGGCGGGGGTCAGCACGCCTGTCGGCTCGTCGAGGATCAGGATATCGGCCTTGCGGTAAAGCGCCTTGAGAATTTCCACGCGCTGTTGCATGCCGACGCCCACTTCTTCGATCAGGGCATCAGGGTCGACGTTCAGTTCATATTCTTCAGCGAGTTTCTTGAGCTCACGTCGCGCGCGGGCAAGGGACGGGCGCAGCAAACCACTGTCCTCGGCACCAAGAACAACGTTTTCGAGGACGGTAAAGTTTTCAACCAGCTTGAAGTGTTGAAAGACCATGCCAATGCCTGCTGCGATGGCAGCTTGGCTGTCGGGAATTGCAGTTTTCTGACCAGAAATGAAAATCTCGCCCGCGTCTGCCTTATAGAACCCATATAAAATCGACATCAGCGTCGATTTCCCGGCCCCGTTCTCCCCGATGATGCCGTGGATCGTGCCGGGCATCACGCGGATGGAGATATCCTTGTTGGCCTGTACGGGACCGAAAGATTTGGAAATGCCTATGAGTTCAATGGCGGGGGCAACGTCTGTCATTCGGGCGCTCCTGTGCCGACAAAGCCAACCATGCGGGCAATCAACCCATCCGACCCGTGCTCGACAAAGTACTGCCCGGCCTGTTCCATTCCATTGGGCATCCTGAATGCAATCGTGGCGCGGGTGACGCCTCCACGGGTCTCTGCGGTGGTGACTTCGGCGACGGCTCCGGGGGCCTGGGCGGCAAACATGCCGACGTATTCGGCGACCGCCTCTGGCCCCGACAGGGGGCTCTCGGTGCGTGGGTCCATGTAGGTGGCATCCTTTGCGAATGATGCAGAGACAGCCGCTTGGCGGGCATCGGTCTCTGCCATCCCCCATGCGTCAAAGAACGTGGAAACAGCGTCGGTCATTGGAAGCTCCTTTTACAGCAAGAAGGGCCGCGCCTTTTGAAAGCGCGGCCCTCTGTCATGTTGGCCTGAAGGTCGACTTAAAAGTCGAGCGCCGAGCAGCTTTCATCGGTCGAGTAGTCTTGCACGACCAGTTCGCCCGAGGCCATGTCTGCCGCTGCACCATAGGTGGCTTCCAGCATTTCATAAGACACGACGGGCTCATTGTTTGCATCCATGGCGAAACCAACGCCACGGTTTGCGACGCCCATCACGTTGAAGCCGGTTTCGAGGTTATCACCAGCCAGCATTGCGTCGTAAACGGCAATATCGACGCGCTTGAGCATGGATGTCAGAACTTGACCAGGGTGCAGGTAGTTCTGGTTTGCGTCCACGCCGATCGAGAAGATGCCTTCGTCCGCGGCCGTCTGCAAAACACCAACGCCGGTGCCGCCGGCAGCAGCGAACACAACATCTGACCCTTGACTGATTTGCGCGAGTGTCAACTCAGACCCTTTCACCGGGTCGTTCCAGGCGGCAGGGGTTGTGCCTGTCATGTTGGAAATGACCGTGATGTCAGGGTTCACGGCCTTGGCGCCTTGTGCATAGCCGCAGGCGAACTTGCGGATCAGCGGGATGTCCATGCCACCGACGAAAGACACCGTGTCAGTTTCAGATGCCATCGCTGCCATCATGCCGACAAGATAAGAGCCTTCGTGTTCGTTAAACACAACAGAGCGGACGTTTGGCGCGTCAACAACCATGTCGATGATTGTAAACTTCGTATCTGGATAATCGGCCGCAACTTCTGCCAATGGTGTGGCCCAGGAAAAGCCTGCCATGACAATCGGGTTTGCGCCGGATTCCGCAAAGCGGCGGATCGCCTGTTCGCGCTGGGCGTCGGATTGGATTTCAACCTCGGCATAGGATCCGCCGGTTTCGGCAGCCCAACGCTCAGCCCCGTTGAAGGCGCTTTCGTTGAATGATTTGTCGAACTTGCCACCAAGATCGAAAAGAATGGCAGGCTCTGCCGCGGCGGTTCCGGCGGCCAGTGCCAATGCAGCAGATGTGCTGAGGAATTTTTGCATGAACGTCATTGTTATTTCTCCCAGGTCGTTACGCGGGGTATTCTCGGGCGCTACACGCCCCCCCCAATTGAAAGTCGAGCCGATCTATCCGTCGGTCATCGTGTGATAAGGCCTTGCCTCGCCACGAAGATCAACTGCTTTTTGGATTTTAACGCAGGAGTTTCGGGCGAAAGCCGGGTTATCCACAGCCTGACGCAGGGTCAGGGTCAGGTCAGTGACTTGCGCAGGATCAAAGCGGCAATGGGCGCCCCTTTGTCAGGGGTATAGTATCGCGGACGCCGCCCGACCTCGCGGTAGCCCGAAGTGGCATACAGGTTGATGCCTGCAACATTGTCTTCGGCCACTTCGAGAAACACGGTGGACGCACCCAGCGATTTGGCCAGATCCTCGCCCTTGCGCAGGGTGGCGCGGGCCAGCCCCTGACGGCGTTTTGCCGGTGTTGTGGCGAGCGTCAGAACCTCGGCCTCGTCAGCAACTGTGCGGATCAACACAAAGCTGTCCTGGTCACCTGCTGCAAATGTGCCGGGGTATGACAGGAGGTTCGAGAATTCCTGCGCAGACCATGCCCGCATGCCGGTGAACGCAGCGGCATGCAGCGCGGCAAGCGCTTGTGGCGTCATGGCAGCAGGGCTGGCGCCGGATCGCGCGGCGGGGCTGCATCGGCGCTGCGAATGTAAAGCGGTGCTGGGCGTTCTTCGGCACTATTCAGACGGGAGGCTGCAATTTCCGCGACCGCTTCAATCAAATCGGCGGCCGGTTTCTGGGGAAGGGCAACGGCGTCTGCCTGAACCGGGGCGGTTGTTCCGATTGCACGGAAAACCTGCACGTAGGATTGGTTGCGCGGTGCCGGAATAGTTGCGGTATAGGGCATCGCTTCACCATGGGCGCGGGCCTCGAAACCATTCACGCCGATTGCAGGCTTTCCCAACCCCAGGGCCAGCCCACGCGCGGCGGACAGCGAAATTCGGATCCCGGTGAAATTGCCGGGGCCAACCCCGACGCCGATCCCGTCAAGGTCGCGCCAAGAGAGGTTTTCTGCCGTCAGCATCGCTGCGAGCATCGGTATCAGGTGTTCGGCCTGACCCTTGGCCATTTCATCAACGCGCGTGATAACCCGATCGCCCAGCAACAAAGCGGCGGCGCAATGCGCCGCCGATGTATCAAACGCCAGAATAATGGGGTCAGGCTGCAACAGGCCGTACCTCGACCACCTCGGGGATGTAGTGGCGCAGCAGGTTTTCGATGCCCATTTTCAGCGTCAGTGTCGACGATGGGCATCCGGCACAGGCGCCCTGCATGTGCAGATAGACAATCCCGCGATCAAACCCGTGGAACGTGATGTCGCCGCCATCCTGCGCCACGGCAGGGCGCACGCGCGTATCAAGCAATTCCTTGATCTGGCCCACGATTTCGCCATCTTCGCCGGTGTGTTCAGCATGTCCGCTGGCAGGCTTGTGGTCCTCGGCCATGATGGGCTGGCCGGACTGATAATGTTCCATGACCGCGCCAAGGATACCGGGTTTGATATGGTCCCATTCAACATCATCGGCTTTTGTCACCGTCACAAAATCGACGCCGAAGAACACCCCGGTAACGCCACCTGCCGCGAAAATGCGCTTTGCCAGAGGCGAGCTTTCGGCCGCCTCGGCGCTCGGAAAATCGGCGGTTCCAACTTCCAGCACGTTCTGGCCGGGCAGAAATTTGAGCGTGGCGGGGTTTGGTGTTGATTCTGTCTGGATAAACATCGGGCCAACCTTTTTTGTCAGGATTTATATATGCGGTCGCAGACCTCAAGAGTCAAGGTTTGGAATCGTTCTAAACTGGCCGGCGGCGCCTATGTAATCGCCTCCAGCCGTTCCTTCGACAAATCCCCCGGCACAATCGTGATCGGGATCGGCAGGCTACCGGATTGTTTGCTCAGTTGCGTCACCAGCGGCCCCGGCCCTTTGTTGTCAACACCCGCACCAAGCACAAGCACGCCGATGTCTGGGTCTTCATGGACCTGTGCTATAATTTCGTTCAGCGGCTCACCTTCGCGGATCACAAGTTCCGGTTCCACATTCTGCTTGTCGCGCATCCACTTGGCGAAAACTTCGTAATGAACCTCGATGCGTTCGCGCGCCTCAGCGCGCATGATTTCACCCACGCCGATCCAGTGGTTGAATTCATCAGGCGGAATGATCGACAGGATCGCAACCCCGCCACCGGTATGTGAGGCCCGCATCGCGGCAAAGCGCATGGCGTTGAGGCATTCGCGGCTATCATCCAATACGACCAAGAATTTACGCATGACGGTCTCCCTGTTGCGGCAAGTGTGGCGCATCATTCGGGCGGTGGCAACGACAGATTGACGCCTTTGGCGGGTCCGATGCTCAGGCGGTGCTGGCCGCCCAATCCCAATACATTTCGCGTGTTTTGCGCGTGAAGGGACCGACCTGGTACTGGCGGTCCTCAAAGGCGGTGACAGGGGTGATCTTGGACATGTTCCCGGACAGGAATACCTCGTCCGCACTGCGGAAGTCATCGAATGTCAGGACGGTTTCATGCACTTTCACCCCATCTGCCCTGAGGTTTGAGATGTGCCGCGCGCGGGTGATCCCGGCAAGGAATGTGCCATTGGCGATGGGGGTAAACACCTCTCGATCCTTGACCATAAAGACGTTGGTGGTGGCGGTTTCAGCTACATTGCCCATGGCGTCGGCCACCAGCGCATTGGCAAACCCCCGCGCGCGCACCTCGGTCAGCATCCGGGCGTTGTTTGGGTAAAGGCAGCCGGCCTTGGCGTTGACCACCGCATCATCGATGACGGGGCGACGGAACCTTGTCAGACCCAGCGTGGTCGTCGCGGTTTCGGGTGCGAAGGGAATTTCCTCAAGACAGATCGCAAAGCCGGTTTCGCTCGGGCTGGGGACGATTGTTGTCTGATCTCCGTGGATTGCCCAATACATGGGCCTGATGTAAACGGCGGCGCCAGCGGGGTATTTTGCCAAACCTTCCTTGGTGGTCGCGATCATGTCCTCAGTGCTGACAGTGGGCGTGATCATCAGCGCCTCGGCGGATCGGTTTGTACGGGCGCAATGCAGGTCCAGATCGGGCATCAACCCGTTCACAAACCGCGCGCCGTCAAAAACGGTGGTTCCCAGCCACGCCCCATGGTCAGCGGCCCGCATGACCGGCACATCGCCCTCGTGCCAGCCGCCTTGAAAATAAGTGCGGATGTTCTTGCCCGTGGTCATGATGCGTCCTTCCCCTTCCTGGCGAATCCTAGGCGCAGGTTTCACATAGGTAAAGTGGCGTGGCGTCCGATGCCGAGTTACATCGGACGCCGGAAGGGGCAATTTGAATGATGGGATGAGCGTTGCACCAAGCCGTCATGGCAGGGTTGGCAGAACACTTGCGCCTTATGCTGGCATCTGAGGGCGTTCAGCTTTGTAACGCTGGCTCTGCCAAGGCGAGCAAGCCGGCCACGTCAAGGCGGTCATTGACCATCTTCAGTGATCCGTCCGCGTCGCGCGGCCAGTCCGCCATCGGTTTATCGACATAGAGTTCGACACCGTTTTCGTCGGGGTCACGCAGATAAATGGCCTCGCTGACACCGTGATCTGCCGCACCGTCAAACGGGATACCTGCGGCAACCACCCGTGCGAGCGCTTCGGCCAAGGCCTGCCTGTCTGGGTAGAGGAAGGCAGAATGGTAGAGCCCCGTATGCCCTTTGGGCGGCGGTGTGGCGCCAAGGCTTTCCCAGGTATTCAGCCCGATGTGATGGTGGTAGTCGCCCGCTGCCAAAAAGGCCGCACCGGGGCCATAGCGTTGCGTTACCTCAAAGCCCAAAACACCTGAATAGAATGCGATTGACCGTTCAAGATCAGAAACGCGCAAGTGAATATGCCCGACGCGGGCGGATGCTGAGATGGACATGGATTACCTCTTTCATGGTCACTCGCCATTAGGTGGCCGATCACAAGGGCGCACGCAATGCCAATAAGCGCAAGGGGTGTGTGCAGAAATTCACATACGTGTCATGAGCGCAGCAGGCCGACGATATCGTAGGTGTCACGCAAGATCGGCTCGGCTATGGCGCGCGCTTTTTCAGCGCCTGCGCCAAGAACGCGGTCGATTTCGGCGGGATCGGCCATGAAGCGCGCC
>Ga0316204_10005488_pt1 | contig 20846 bp, 20 predicted proteins | sample 6monrhotite_MG_2_FD_205661 | JGI IMG/M metagenome (GOLD analysis project Ga0316204, IMG submission 205661) | Microbial mat bacterial communities from mineral coupon in-situ incubated in ocean water Damariscotta River, Maine, United States -... | ecosystem: Environmental > Aquatic > Marine >... | reverse complement strand
GACAACACGAAGGCTTTGTCAAAACGCTCAAACAGAGTTTATCGACTTCACCCATAATTAAAACTGAATACCTGGATACCAAGCGAGTCTTTTTTGATCCTGACTATGCTGAACGATATGGAAAGTTCATTCGTAATAAATATCAGGATCTTCAACCGGATGCTATCTATGTAACCGATGACAATGGCCTGATCTTTGGTTTGAATACCCTACCCGAAATATTTCCAGACACTCCTTTGTTTTTCTCTGGAGTCAATGATTATTCTGTGTTGAAAAAAATGAATCCTGAACGAGAAACTGGTGTCTTCGAAAAAAAAGAGATAGGACCTAACCTGAATCTGCTCCAGAAATTATTCGGCGATATTGAAAAAGTTTTTGTTGTCGGTGATAACTCCAATACCTACCATGCAATTAAACATGAATTGCAGCAGGAATTTGCCCTAAGAAAGCACATGAATGTACATTATCTTGAGGATAATCGTCTTAATGTTATTCTGACGCATTTGCGGGAAGCAAAGCCTGCAATCGTATTATTAACTACTCTGGGTGCATTAAAAAATACTAAAGGACAAACGGTAAGTCTAGAAGAGGCAATAGCACAGATTGTAAATTCAGGTGCTGAAGTGGTCATTAGCATGGAAGATGCTTATCTGTTTGATGGTATTTTAGGCGGTTATGTAACCAGCGGTGTGGCACAGGGAAGTGCTGCAGCATCACTATTACTTTCTTATTTGAACGGTGCTTCAATGACATCTCTGACACCAAAAATTATCAGCCCCAATGAATATATTTTTGATGACAGAGTGCTTGAAGCACTGAATTTAACTCTACCAGTCAGCATTGCTGAAACAGCAAAGGTACTCAATCCACGTCAGAGTTTTTATCAACGTAATCGCAATACTATTTTTGCCATCATAATATTTCTTGTTGTGTCACTGCTCACAGTTTCATTACTCTATGCCAAAATTATCTCTATTAAAAACAAAAAACTTAATCAACAATCTGTACGACTTACGAAACAAGGCAAGCTTCTACAGGAGAGTGAAGAAAAATATCGCCTGTTATTTGAGCGTTCTGAAGATCCTATGATGGTGATTTATAATAATGAATTTGTACTGGCCAATAATGCTGTTGTATCTATGTTAGGTTATGAAACTCCGGCACAAGTACTGCATATGCACCCATCAAAACTTTCTCCAAAATTGCAATCTGATGGCAGTTCATCTGTTGAAAAAGCCAATGACATGATGCAACAAGGCTACCGGCAAGGCTATCATCGTTTTGAATGGCAGCACCTGAAAAAGAACGGCTCTACGCTTGATATAGAGATATCACTGACTCGCATACCTTATGGCGAAGAGAATGCTCTGTTCTGTGTCTGGCGTGATATGTCCGTTCAAAAAAATGCTGAAAAACTGAAACTGGAAAAAGAAATCGCGGAAACTGCCAATAAAACAAAATCTGAATTTTTAGCCAATATGTCCCATGAATTACGCACACCAATGCATGGAATCATGGGATTTGTAAACATCGCCTTAAATAAATCTGAGCAATTAACAATACAAGACACACTAAAGTATTTTAGAAATATCAAAACCAGTGCTGAACGATTACTCAGTTTGTTAAATGACCTGCTTGATTTATCCAAGCTTGATGCTGGCAAGATGATTATGGAGTATTCATTAAATTCCCTACAAGCTGTGGCAAAAAGCTGCATCAGTGAACAACAGGCACGTTTGCTGGAATTTGATAAGAAAGCGGTATGGGATCCTGAAAGCATTTCTGGGGATGGACAGTTTGACCCAATTCGAATTGGTCAGGTAATCACAAATTTATTATCTAATGCCCTTAAATACACACCGGCAGGAACCAATATAATGTTTTTGATTGCCAGCGCAGAATTAGATGTAGATGATGCGACTAAAGTTCCCGCATTGTTATTTTCAGTGCGAGATTACGGTGAAGGTGTTCCTGATCGCGAGTTTGAATTAATCTTTGACAAATTTTCACAAAGTTCATTTACAAAAAGTAATGCTGGTGGCACAGGATTGGGACTACCTATCTGTAAAGAACTTATAAGTGCTCATAAGGGCAAAATCTGGGTGGAAAACCATCCCGAAGGTGGCGCTATTTTTAAGTTTATTATCCCGGTTACACAAACTTAGCCTATAATTTCACCGCCCCTGGCCTCACATTCAGACTTGCTGGTTTTAATCCAGCCCTGGCCTTTACAGCTATTCTGCCCTGCACAGGAAATTTTTACCCCAGCGCAAACCTCAGCGCCACATGCGTGCACTCCCACACAGGAACTGTTTGCCGTGGCGCAAGCCGCAGTGCCCTTACAGGAATTAATGCCTCGGCATTTAACCACAGCTTCTGGTGCATCTTCACTATACAAGGCACTACTGTAAGCAGTTAATAATAATGCCGCAGCAGCAGTTGCTATTGCTGAGCCGGTTAATTTTTTTTCCATAGCCATGATCTTTATTCTCCAAAATAGTCCTGTACTATATTGTTAAATATTTCAATACATTAGTAAAGAGTACTGACCATCATACAGCATTGAACCATACACAAGCTTTGAACTGGTGCCCTGTGGTGGTAATCAATTAAGTCGTAATGTAAAATACTTTGGCAGATCTTCACTTGGTAAAAAATCTAACAGAGTAAGAGGATAATAAATTTGAAAAACGTATATTCCCTATTGATTATAGCAATGATGATTTTTTTGAACGCCTGCACCAACATTGGTCCACAAACCATTCCTCGTGATCGATTTGACTACAATACCGCCATCGCCAATTCATGGAAAGAACAAACCCTGCTCAATATAGTCAAAATTCGCTATGCTGACATGCCTTTGTTTGTAGAAGTTTCGTCTATTGTCAGTGGCTATACATTAGAAAGCAGTGTCGACTTGAGAGGCACCCATATCGGTAGCGGCAACAGCATTTCAGGTAATGAATTGTTTTCTTTGGGCGGTTCAGGTAAATTTTCAGATCGTCCAACAATTACCTATGCTCCCATCACCGGTCAACATTTTAATAAAAGTTTTATGACGCCTATTCCTCCCGGTGCGATCCTGTTTTTAATGCAATCCGGCTGGTCTGTTGATTTAATTTTCCCATTAACCATCAACTCTATCAATGGTTTGAAAAGTAAAATGGCTGCTGGTGTTAATCAGCGCGAAGGTGATTCCGGTTACTATCGAGTAATTACCTTATTACGGGATATTCAAAAATCCGGGGCCGTGGGTATGCGCTTATTGAAAAATGCTAACGGCCAAGATTCAACCGTCCTGTTTTTTTATGATAAGAACATCACTGACGAAGTGAAGTCAAAGTTGAAAGAATTGAATACCATCCTGGGTTTAAAGCCAGGTGCTCGTTCCATTACCGTTTCTTATGGTTCCATTCCCCAAAACAATCAGGAAATGGCCATGTTAACCCAATCACTGCTCCAAATTATGATAAAACTGGCAGGAGAGGTCAACGTCCCGGAACAACACGTCAAAGATGGTCGTACCGTGCCTTCAATTGCTATGGATGGCAAACTGAGCAAGGATAGAAAAATGATTGATATCAAACACAGCCTCGAGAAACCAGAAAATGCCTTCACTACAGTCAAATACCGGGATCACTGGTTCTGGATTGACGATCGCGATTTTTACTCAAAACGGACCTTTGCCTTTCTTATGATCATTTTTTCCCTGACAGAAACCGGCGGTAAAGAAGGCTTGCCTTTAGTGACTATTCCTGCTGGCTAAAGTTTAAAGATAGCTCTCATTAAGCCACCATTGGAGCATCACTTCCCAGGCATAGCCAGTCAAGCATCCGCGACCCAGGTTCAATACCCTGAAACCAGGACATGATACGGCCTACTCGGGATTTGCCCAGCACTGGCAGTGCTGAACCATTATTGGATGGTGCTAGCATTTTATGTCTGATTATAGAGCCAATACCTGAGCTGCATCACTAAATAAACAGTAAAGATTGTGTTATTCAACTTTTATATAGGCAAAGCCATTATGTTGTAAGTGGGCAATCTGAACTACTCCAGAACGTACTATATTAACGTTTGGTATAAGTTTTTCTTTATCCAATCCGATACCTTTTCGAGTAATATCGCATAGTTCCAGCTTGACACCCTGCACGGTCTGTAAACTGGTCAGACGCTGTAATAGATCAGCCCGCCGTTCTGCCAATGCCTGGTCTTCTGCAAAAGGTGTTCCCTCTAGCTTGTCAGTCGTAAGAAATCGAATACCGTGGGCAAGGAATACAATCCGCACATCGTATTCCATCAAATCGTTCTGATAGGCGGTCACCATATTGTTGATACTGGTTATCATGGCACTGACCCGACGTGGCTCAGCAAAGTCTGCATGATACACCACCTTGATGACATCATCTTCTGAGGTATAAGCATTGCTGCTTAATGTTATTGAAGCAACTAAAATTAACAAACAGATACTTAGTTGTTTTTTCATATTTTCCTCCCGTAGCCGGTTTACCCAAACCATGCAATTAATACTTTAAATTGCCTTTTCAGGTAGCAATGGATTTGGGGTTTAATGCAGTTGTTATTTTATTATCAGGGTCAGTTTATTATTTTATATCCAATACTCTTAATTTGGTACGATCAATTTAAATAACCTTACGGCTTGTGTCAATACTTAATGATTGAGCATCAGTCGTTAGTCCGATCAATTCTGAACGAAGCAACAAAAGGTAAATGATCTGAAACGGTCCTGCGAAATCGTTCACGACCGATATCCATACTCCAGTGCATGGGAAATATACGAAGACTGCCACGGATATACTCAGTGCTAAATGTGCGACTAATAGCAAAGCCATCCAGCAAATTAGCCCTGCCCGCTTTCAAGAGATGTGAATAACGTGCCTGAAGATCCCAGGATGACAGGAAATCCATCAGGTCGTCGCCACCGAGATGGTGAAAGTTACTGATATCCTGGCCCGGAATCATATTAAAATCGCCGACTAACAGGATATCTTCACGGCTCTGTTCCCGAAGCTCTTTGATATATTGGCCAATAACCTTTGCCTGCTCATCGCGGATCCTCTGATCATCCGCACCCCGCCCTGACTTAAGGTGTACAACGATGAGCAGGCAGTCGAATTTGCCGACCTTTAAATCCACAACGAAGGCTTTCCGTCTCCTGGAATCTCCAAGGTCAGAGCCATCGATGAATCGTGGATTGCTCACCTTAACCCCGGTCTTGTATAACACACCTATATTTAACTTGTTTTCCTGCTCCAGAACGGCGTAATCGTAGCTAACACCTTTGTCCTTGAGACCTTGCTTCAAGGTCTCAAGCACTGAAAGCGGATTGATTTCTACAAGGGCGACCACTTCTGCATCGAGCAGCGCAAGTCCTTCGATCTGTCGCTTCAGTCTTTTGCTTGGAATTGCAGTGAACCCGGAAAGGTTCCATGATGCGATATTTGCGGTTGTACGTCCGAAATCAGTCATAGGTTTCCTCCTGAAACGCCTGTATTACGGTAATCACCCATTTCATAACGACATTAGCTGGGTGCAATGATGGTTGTCTAGTTTCCGTCCTGCTTATAAAGCTCATCAACCTTATCGCTGACAGCAGTAACTTTTTTAAATGCCGGACGGGAAAAAAGTCGCTGGCAATAGCTTTCCACTGCTTCATTTTTTAGCTTAATATTTCTGCCCATTGCCCAAGCCAGGGTATTGCCGATTAAAATATCCGCACCACTAAAGGTATCCCCAAGAATATATTGCTTGTTCTCCAGCCCCTGTGCGAGCACCTCTAAAATATTTCTGAATTCCCATAGGGCACTTTTTTGTATGGCCGGAAGTCGCAGGTGTTCAGGAAAAACAAAGCTGTGTTTGGCAATTGCCCACAGGGGCTGCTCCAGTTCAGACAGTGCAAAAAAACACCATTGGTTATACACTGCCCTTTTTGCCAGTTCAGCAGATGTTGAACCACAGACAGGAACTAAATTTGCATCGGGATATTTATCGCCCAGATAAGTAATGATAGCAGCGGACTCAGTCAGCACCAGATCGTCGTCAACCAACACCGGCACCTTGCCTGCCGGATTCAGTTTAAGGAAATCTTCTTTAAACAGATCGCCAGTGACGGGATCCAGTTCTATAAAATCATAGTCTATATTTAATTCTTCCAACATCCAGCTAATCCTGGCTGAACGCGAGCCTGCAAATCCATAGAGCTTCATGACGTTTCCTTTCTGATTTTAAATAAATTCCCTAGCGTGAGAGCCTTGAAGTGTTTTCTGCAATGTTACTCCAATCTAATTCACAATGTAAGAGCTACTTTCTACCGGTATCACTGCAGATTTATTCGCGCCAAATAAATTGTCACACATTCCAGGTTATCGATTATATTTTATTCTGCGCTATCCACTGCAGAGCCGCATTGCGATCATTAAATGATGCAGTTTTGAAGACAAAATCCTCGACACTTGCTTGCCAGACCTCCGTCAGGCTAAATTGTAATATTTCTGACTCAATGATTGCTACGATAATATATGGATTGATCCTTGATGCTTCTTCATCCCATTTAGCAATGGCCGCAATGTCATCCGCAGTGACATCGTATTCAGTACATTTTGACTTATCGATTATGTGATATTTTTGTTTTCTCAGTTGTTTTTCATCATATATTTCGCTCTGGGCCTGGATGATTTCATGCCCATGCACGACGCCAAAAGCAAGAACCTCTATGCCTTCACCATTCTCTAAAATATTGACTTTAATACCCATAGCTATTCTTCATCAGGTCTAAAACCTTTAATGACTGGAAATATAAATACTCAAAAAAGATTCACTTTAATACCATTTCAATAATCAGGATTATAACCAAATAATCACTCACTATTGTCAGTTTTATCTCACTTTTATATATTTATATTCATGTTTTTTAAACAACCCTGATTTCATTCACGTTAATTTCTTTAAAAGATTATCTGTAAAAACTAACGTTTTACTCACCATCTAAATCGTTAAAAAATTAGCAATGAGTATAGGCCAAAAACTTGATCCCTAAAAAACCATCTTATGGATATTGGCAATTGCCATGAAAAATATTTCCCGTTGCTGCCATCGAACCGTTAGAAGTACCGACCACAGGAGTTGTTGATACTGCATTTGAATTGACTCTGTCCATTCTGATTTAGCAGAGTTGTAAAATATGAACAAGCTTAAATTTCATAAAAACTTCTCCTCTATCAATTGTTTTTACAAACTAAAGGACGAAAAGGGAGATATGGAGTAAATCCTGACCGCTTCTTCTTTTTTCGCCTGGCTTCCATCCCTATAATTACTGATACATATAACACATCAAAGTAAATTTATGATTATTAATAAGTTGTCGTTTTAGTATTTTTGATTTTTCTAAAAGCGTAAAAAATTGACAGACAACCATATTTTGAATCCATCCTGGGTAATCCAATAATCCTGCTTGAACGTTTTTGGATTAATTTTTTTGTTAGAGGTTACAAAAAAATTAATAAAAACTATTTTGATACAGTTATTTTGGCCACATAATTAAAGATGTTATTATATACTTCATAAGAATTTAGGTGATGAGATGTTTCACCAGTCTTCGAACCCATAAGACCTGCTTTAGATGGTATTTTTAAAGTTATTAACATAAGGAATATGACCAATGTTAAAAAAATTCTGCTATGTACCATTATTTATTCTATTATTGATATCCAAACCACTACTAGCTGAATCCGGTTGGACAAGCAGTACTCAGGTATTGGAAATCACTGCGACAACTGCAGGTAAATTTATTATTCATGCAGTACCGAAAGACAACCCGACGGACTGTAAAGACAAAGAAAGATTCTTTCTCGATTATGGCCTGTCAGGCGCCAATAAGGTCTATGATCTTTTATTGGATGCCACGGTATTACAGCTACCGGTTAAACTATACATCACTGGCCGGTGTGAATTATTTGGCATGTCCGAACTATCCAAGGCCAGTATCGTCATGGGGCATAAACCTTAATGGCTGTTACCGCCATTAAGCCCCCTATACTGTCTGGGTATAATCGCAATGCTATCAAAGCGGAGAATACCCAGGTCTATAAGCATTAGAAAAACACTCCCTTAGAAAGGTTTATGTTTCCGGCGTTCACGCATCTGCTTTAGCTGTTCCCGCTGAGTTTCGTTGAGCTGCTTACTGATTTCGCTACGCATTTTACTACGCAATACAATCAATTCTGCCTTATAGCTGCCCTGCTGTTCAGCTAGCTGACGAACTGCCGTTTCATCCAGAGTATCTTGCTCCATCAGTTTTTGCAATTGCTGACGATTGTCACGCATTTTATCCCTGAATTGCTGCATTTGTGGACGACTTTGCTCAACAATGGCCAGTACTGCTGTGTTTTGTTCCTGACTAAGATTAAGTTTTTTGGTCATACGTTCAATAAAGCGATGCTCACTAGAGTGTTTGGCGCCTTTGCCCATATGACGACCAGATTTCTGACAATCGTCAAATTGTTTTTCTCCATAGCCGGGGCTGCTGGCCAGTAATACTGCACCACTGGATAGTGTAACAGCGACAATTAACGTTGTTATCAAATGTTTCATGTGATTTTCTCCTATTTCAAGTTTTAGTTACCCGTGAGATTCATTTCAGGCGACACCAGAATAGCCGGTTACCTCGTAAGTTTGGGTATAAACCGGGTAATATTGTGTAAAAAGATGTCAACGCTACTAACTCTTAGCGGTTTCCGGTTGCAATCACTTCCCAGGAACCATCCGGTTGCCGACAGGCAGTCCCATAGGCCTGCTCGGATTTATTGCCAATCTTCACTTGCTGTAAAAATTCACGACAATAACGACCGATAGTGCTGGTACCCTCACGAATCGCGGTGACGGCCCCTGTTGCATTGCCCTGACGCCAGACAACACTTTCACCCACTGGGGCATTGGTGGCTTTTATCTGTGCTGCCTCATGCTTACGTTGTTGATTCTCATTCAAATTGTCCAGGACCTTGAGGGTGATGGCTGTGAAAGACAGCCATTTATAGACATCATCATCATAATGACTGTAGGCATAACCCGGATACAAATGTCCATAAGGACGTACAATCACGGTATTGCGATAATGACGCACTCGATGGTGGGGTACCGAACGTGCCGGGCCACGATGGATAACATGACCTCTGGATTGGTGCTTATTTTTGTAAGAATGCCGATCATGTCGATCGTAACGATCGTATCGATCACTAGAAGAGTGACCCCTGCCTTTATCTTTATCCGCTAATGCGGTATCTATGCCAGCCGTCAGCGCCAGACTGATGGCCAGAGCAATGACACCCAGGGCTGAGTTAAATCCTGCTCGTCGTTTCATAATCGTTCTCCTTGATTGATAGTACTGTTTTTCTACTTCTGTTGGTTTTAGCTTAACTCAGCACTGTGCAAGATCGTGTTTTGCTAGAGTAAGAACGGGTAAAGGCATGTAAAGTTAGGTAAAGATTGCCTTGAAACGGTCTATAGGGCTGAAAATTGTGGCATTATCAGGCTATACTTGCATTGTGATAATGTCAGTGGAAAAACTTCTTACCCACTCATGCTGGAGCGTCCTGTGGCCCATTTATTACTGGCTGATGATGATACCGAACTGAGCGAAATGCTTGCCGAGTACCTGACTCGGGAAAATTTTACCGTGGAGCTTGCCTTTGATGGCAAAGCGACCTTGCAGAAGGTGCAAAACAAGCATTATGACTTACTGATACTTGATGTCATGATGCCTGAACTCAATGGTTTTGATGTGCTGCGCGAATTGCGCGGGCATTCTTCCCTGCCGGTATTGATGCTAACCGCGAGAGATGAAGACGTTGACAGTATTATCGGACTGGAACTGGGCGCCGATGACTACCTGGCCAAACCCTGTAATCCTCGCGTGCTGGTAGCACGTATTCGGGCAATTTTACGCCGGGCTCAAACACAGCAGGGCACGATAGCGGATGAAGCCGCCAGCGAGATCATTCAGCTGGATGATGTTGAATTACACAGTGGTTCGCGGAATGTCTTTTGTAATGGTAACCTCATTACCATGACCAGTACTGAATACAGTGTCCTGGACACCTTGATCCGCGAAGCAGGTAATGTTGTCAGTAAAACGGAACTTTCGCAGCGCGCCCTGGGGCGGGAATTGACCCGTTATGATCGCAGTCTCGACATGCATGTGAGTAATCTACGCAAAAAACTCGGATCGTTGGCAAATGGTCAGGAAAGAATTATCACCGTGCGCGGTGTTGGCTATCTCTATGCAAGGACCTGATTAATGTATCGACTGTTCTGGAAAATCTTTTTATCCTTCTGGATTTCACTGATCCTGTTCAGCATGGTCACCATCTTTATGACATCTGCCTATCTGGAACGCCTGCGTACGCAGCAAAGTCTTGGCAATGCCAGAGGCCAGCTTGTCAATTACATTAACACCGGCCAGACGATAGCGGACAAACAGGGCATTCAGGGTCTGAAAGACTGGCTGCAAAAGCTGGATAAAAGCCAGGCCATACCTCTGCTACTTGTGGATAGCGTAGGTAATGAATTACTCGGTCGACCAGTCCCAGAATGGGTTAAAAACCGCAGGCAACGACTGCCTCCAAGAAAGCCATTGCCTCCGCGTTCAGGGGCACCGCATCGTCGCCCTATAAAAATGCCTGACGGTCAATTGTATCGTCTGATCCCCGACTATCAAAGCGTCACTCTGGGCCGCATCCTGAGCCGTCCAAGGGTTATCGCCATACCATTGATACTTGCTGCCGTGATCAGTGCCCTGGCCTGCCTATTACTGGCACGTTATCTGAGCGCCCCCATTGCCAGGCTTCGACGAGCCACTGAACAACTGGCGGCAGGCGATCTTGAGCAACGTGTGGCCCCGTCAATGGGTAATCGAAAAGATGAAATAGCTGATCTGGCCAGAGATTTCGATCATATGGCAGAACGTCTGCAACGACTGCTGACATCCCAGAAACAACTGCTCAATGATGCCTCACATGAATTGCGTTCACCCCTGGCACGTTTGCATATGGCGCTGGGACTGGCTCGACAACGCAGCACTGATAATATTGAGCCAGAACTGGATCGTATCGAGCGCGAGACCGAACGTCTCAACGAACTCATCAGTTCTTTATTGTCCCTGGCAAAACTTGAATCCGGAAGCAATCAGATTGACAAACAGGCTACCGATCTTCAGGCCCTACTCGAGACTGTGGTGGAAGATGCGGCATTTGAAGCAGCGACTCATCAGAAACAGGTTCACATTCAACAATCCATAGAGGCAACTGTGATGGCTAATAGCGCTTTGCTGCATAGCGCGATCGAGAATGTGTTACGTAACGCAGTCAGATACACCAAACCAGACAGCACGGTTGAACTTGCTATGATGATTGAACCCAGTCATCCAGAATGGGTCGTGATCACCATCCGGGATTATGGCCCTGGAGTACCACAAGCGATGCTGGAACACCTGTTCGAGCCGTTTGTAAGGGTTGAACAGGCGCGCGATCGAAACAGTGGCAACTATGGACTGGGCTTGGCGATTACTGAACGAGCGATACATTTTCACGGTGGTACAATAAATGCGTATAACGAAGCAGAAGGTGGTTTATCAGTAATGATCCGATTGCCTGTTATGAATACTTCCAGAACAGCTAAGTAATGAATGTTCGAAAGCTAGTGTGATTCATAGAATCAACAAAAAAAGAGGCTGTATTTTCAGAAATATACCGAGTGCTTAAAAATGGTGGCCATTTATATTTTTGTGACATGATCAAAGATGAAAATAATCTTGTCGAAAGCTACTGTAAAACAGAATCCTGGGCTGACTGTGTTGCAGGCACATTACCATCTAATAAACTCATTCAAATAATAGCAAAGACTGGTTTTGTTGATATCCGACTTTTAAGAACAAATCATTATAAAACTTCTCCTTCAACAATTGGTGCAACATTTAGAGCAACTAAGATTTAATTTTATGAGCATAGACAAGATCATTGGGAAAATAGATAAGACGAAAAAGCATAAAAAAACTGGATGGTATTAAGTATATTACCATGGTAATTATCGGTATGAGTCATCTTTGAAATTTATGGAATATTTTACTAATTTACTATCCTCATTGAACTGGTCTGATGTTGTTAAAATATCAGGCTCTAGCTATTTATTAATATTTGCTGCAGAAATAGGTGATAAAAGCCAATTGGTTTGTATGGCACTTGCCAGCAGATATAGAGCACTACCTGTTATACTGGGTGCAACATTTGCCTTTTTGTTTCTCAATACTTTGGCTGTATTTTTTGGTGTTGCCATTGCCAGTTGGATTCCTGAAGTGATTATTTCAGCTATCGTTACCATTCTGTTTTTAATATTTGGGATTCATGCCTTGCGTGTTGAAGAAGCTCCAGAGGATGAAAATGTTCAAGTTAGCAGTAATCACAGTATTTTGATGACAACATTTCTACTGATATCCGTTGCTGAATTTGGTGATAAAACTCAATTAGCAGTGGTGGCATTAAGTAGTACCAGTATACCGATTGCTGTATGGATAGGTTCAACCGTTGCTTTAATTACAACGTCAGCGCTTGGCGTTTGGGCTGGTCGAACTATATTACAACGAATACCGATCATCCTACTTCACCGCATCAGTGGTGCGATTTTTATTATTCTTGCAATTTTTGCTGGATACAAAACCTATATGGCTCTGTAAGATTCTTAAACGAAGGCTTGACATGGTCAAGTAAAACGACCAACCCAGTTAAAGTTATTTTTTCCTTAACTGGTCTGGCCAATTCAATCAGCCCACTTCATTGTGAATTTTTATCATTCAACAAACCAAAAAAAAGATTGGCTGTAATCAAGAAAAGACCACAAACAAGTCCACCGACACCAATATATACAAAAGTTGTCGTTAACCAGTGGTGATGCGCTTCGCTACGTCCCAAAGAGGGAGCTAAAAGAAACATAGAGAACCAGGATAGAGGATAGAAAATTCCAAGACCAATTGATAGTGATGATAGTTTTTTATAGTGGCCTCTCAATGTTGAAAAGCCGATTAACAAAATAACCACAAGCGAAAATGCTGAGATTCCAAGTGCATGAAAGTGTGAACGTTGTGCATAACGCCATATTTTCGATGAACTCTTATTATCATGTAATTCCTGATGCATTTCTATGCCACTGTCAATATAGCCTTTTACAACATCTTCATTAACACCGAATAATATACCCATCGATATGCCAAAAAATAGACCAAGAAAAGCCAAAGCCAATCCTGGTTTAACAATATTGATATTTTCTAACACAAGCTATTTCCTTTAATCGGGGTTAAATAAAAAATTATGATAATTATTTCTGGATAATTGTAAGAAAAGAAACTTAAGGAATTCTTAATTTCGTAGTATTCCACTGATTTTTTTATCTCTGCATAATTGAATCAGCTTTAAATTGAATATTGCTCACATTAATTCGGTTTTAAAAATAAACACGCTTTAATAAAATCCACTATGAAATAAAAAAGAGCTTATTCAATGTATTATGATATTCTTCCACAAGTGAATAATGTGGCCAGATATTTTGCTTAAATTATTTATTTAGTTGAATCTGAATGGGCATCAATGATAAATATAGTATTATGTTGAAATTACTCCCTTTGGCCACATCAAATTATCAGTTCAGGATTTTGGCTTTATGTTTTATGACCGCAATACTAAACAATGGTCTTCATTGCTTTATTGTCATTAGTCATAGCTATATGGTTATTTCGTCATCGTAGGTATTGATTCAATAGAGGTTTAAATAATGCTAGAAAAAGAATCACAAGATTTCGATCCAATTGAGATGAGTGAACAACAGTTTGACAGGGCTCTCTGTTGTATCGATAAGCTTAAAGAGGGGCTGATTGAATTTTTAAAAAAACCCAAGCGAGTCACTATTGTTAATTTTCCAATTGAGATGGATGATGGCAGCGTACAGTCTTTTCAAGGTTATCGTGTTATTCATAGTCGTGTTTTTGGTCCTGGAAAAGGGGGGATTCGATATCATCCGGATATAACTATGGAGGAAATGATATCACTGGCAAAATTGATGACATGGAAGTGTGCTTTAGTGAATGTTCCTTTTGGCGGTGCCAAGGGAGGAGTTATCTGTGATACAAAAGTATTGAGTGATAGTGAGCTTCGTCGCATCACCCGTCGATTTACCTCAGAACTAGCAGATAATATTGGGCCACATATCGATATACCGGCTCCTGATATGTATACCAATGAACAAACTATGGCATGGATATTCGATACCTATGATGTGCTCCACCCCGGCAAGAATAATCGTCCGGTTGTTACCGGAAAACCTCTCGAAATGGGCGGCTGTTATGGACGTAATGAAGCGACTGGAAATGGTGTTTGTCATGTGACGGAACGTTTTCTTTCCAAAGCATTAATTCCAGAACAACTATCTTTAGCCGGCGCCAGAGTGGTTATTCAAGGATTCGGAAATGTTGGTTCAATTACCGCACAGGCATTTTTTCGTAAAGGAGCAACCATTATTGCTGTCAGTGATAGTCAGGGTGGCGTTTTTTCAAAGGGTGGCTTAGATCCGGGTGAATTGCTCTCTTTTAAAGATGAACATGGAACTGTGGTGGGTATGCCTAATACAATGACGATTACTAATGAAGAAATTTTACAGCTTGAATGCAACATATTAATACCGGCTGCAGTAAGTCATCAAATTCATGGCGATAATGCCAGTAAAATCAATGCTAAAGTAGTTGTAGAAGCGGCTAACAGTCCAGTCACTCCTGAGGCCGATAAAATTTTACGTGAGCGAGGTATTTATGTATTACCGGACATCATTGTAAATGCTGGCGGTGTGACTGTCAGTTATTTTGAATGGGTTCAAAATCAGATAAATCAGCAATGGGATTTAGATGAGGTGAATATTCGTTTACAAAAAACAATGTATAAAACAATGGATCTGGTGTTTGATCGTTGGCAAGACTTTGTAGTTGGTGAGAATATCCCCACTAATGAAAAAATGTTTAATACATTTAATGGAAATAAATCAGATTTCAGAAGTATTGCCTTATCTATTGCGATTAATCGAGTTGCGAAAGCAACCTTAATGCGTGGTATTTGGCCTTGATCAGATAATAGAGATTTTATACCTGAGTTATCCCCATGAATTTTTTAGATAACTCTTTGACTGATTTGTTAAATGCTTACTCAGTCAGAGTGCACACTCTCGAGTAAACGATGGTCTCTATACATTGTTGTAACCCACGCTGTCACCGGATGATCCCGATACTCATCGTAAAAAGTTCTAGTTTGAGGATCTTGAATTTCTCTCCATGGAAAAGGGTGTTCAGGTGGCATAACAAGCAATGAGAGCATTGATGCTACTGACAAATCTGCACGTGTAAATTGCTCACCAACCAGATATTGTTTTTGTTTAAGTTTCTTCTCTATTTCGCACATTGCAACATCAAATTCGCATCTGGCTTGTTCAGCCTTTACAGCGGAAATCACATATGTTTGATAAATTTTATATCTCAAGAGCGGGTAAAACAGACTAAAGATTAACTGCTTCATTCGAGGCATTGGATGGGTGAAGCAATAGCGGATAAAATCAGGGTAAGCCAGTAACCTAGAATACAAAAACTGACGGATATTCTCTCCAAGTCTTTTATCCATGTCATTTTCAATTTCAAAACATGCGCGGCGTTCTTTAGCATCAGTGGCTGTCAAAGAAGGTGATGGATACTTATGTTCGAGGTAGTTTATGATCTCACTGGAACCTTGCACTACTTCGTTACCATTCAACAACACTGGAACAGACGTATCAGGCGCGTACTTGCGTACGGTTATCACGTGAAACCCTGGCATAATTGCCACAGCCTGAAACGGTATATTTTTGTAGTCAAGTGCCCAGCGAGCTTTTTCGCAATAGTGTGAATGAGGGAATTCAAGTAATTTCATAGACAAGCAGGATCCCTTCGTTTTATGGGCATTTAAACGCCATGCTAAGGTGCCTGCTGTTTTTATAGCAGGATTTTTAAACTTCATTTGCTCTCATTTCAGCAATACCAGTGAACCTGAATTTGCCAAGGTTGTTCATTCTTAAGCAATTTGTTACGTGATCATTATTTGCAAAATAAGTAGTTTTCTAATTTGAGGGTCATAATTCTTTCTAAATGCCTAAAGTAATAATATACCTAATAATGGCATAGCAAAAAACGCAAATAAAGTTTGAAATGTAATTATTGATGCCATTGTCTCAGTATCGCCACCTAACTGACGTGCAAGTATGTATGCGGATGGGGCCGTTGGAGTCATAAACGCAATGATTAGTACTGCTGCCGCTGCTCCAGTAAGACCGCTATAAAATATTAAAGCGGCTGTAACCAAAGGTTTCAATCCAAACTGTACTATTGAAGAAAAAACAATTGGAGCGAAATGCCCCCGAATTGCTTCCGGCTTTAATGCGGCACCCACTGCTAAGAGCCCAAAAGGCAAAGCTGCTCGACCAAGAATTTCTAAAATATCACCAGTGATATAGGGTAAGCCAATACCGCTTAAACTCAAAAACCAACCAATTATACAAGCAATTATAAAGGGATTTCCTACTACCTCACGAATAAATGATAGCACTCCGTGAAACGATGGTTTTCCCCAGATTACAAATACTGAAATGCACCAAAGATTGATAAATACAATCATAAATCCCGCCGCAATCGAGCCCATTGCTAAACCGGTTGTACCGTATAAACTTTGAGCAACAGCAAGAGCGATGTAGGTATTGAAACGCACTCCGCCCTGGAAAATGGAAGTGAATGTCGAATTACTCCTGGAAAGTAATTTACGAAAAACAATCAACAACACTGCTGACGTCATAATAGTACCAACTACAACCATCAACATAGATGGCCAAGGGGTGCCAACAAGAGACTGCTTTCCCAGAGTCTGAATAAGCAAAGAAGGAAAAAGTACAAAATAAGTCAGTTTTTCCATACCAGGCCAAGTTTCTTCTGGCAAAAACCTGGTTCGCCTCAGAATATACCCTAGGACGATAAGGAGTATAATTGGAATTAGAGCTGTCACAAATGTAATCATAATGAGTGGTTCAATACACAACAATTATTTTTTTCAGAAACGTATATCAGTATATTTAAAGTAATTTAAAAACATAATGTTTAATACCAGTATTACTTACCAACTTATTGATTGTTCTTTCAATGCGGTTTCAGCAATATTCAAACCCAACATGCGATAGGCTTCCAGCTGTTTTTCATCAAAGAATTGATCAATAGTTGTCTCATCAGGAAAAGTCGGATGGGTTTTCTTATACCCCATTACATCAGCTGGTAAATTATCGGGAAGCGTTGTTTTTATATAAACCAGTTTACCGACAGGTTCATTTCTGGATATATAATATCAGCGATCAGATAACCCTGTTCTGCAAAATCTATTTTATTATCATTCTGGTTATACCTAAGCTTCTCCAGGTCTTCAGCTGATATTTTTATCTGCACACCAAAATCAACACGTGCTTTTTCGATAAGATTAGACAAGCTTTCAAATACAAAACCATTATCCTGTTCGGCATCACAACAGACAATTAAACGACAATGGCGACGAATCAATTCATACGTTGCCAGATTTTCAAAATGACCACCATCCGACAACTGGATAAAATCGGCCTTCTCATTTAATTTATCTCTATTAATCACGCCCCTGAAGCCTGGCTTTAAATAATTCGGATTCGCGTTCTGATTTGACTGATATCTGGGGTTTGGATTTACTGTCCAGTAGCCCAGCCTTAAATTAAAAATTGACATCAACGCAGAAACCAATGTATTCATTGTTAATCCCTTACCCGCGACACCCGAATCAGAATTAGCAGCAGCGCCGGAAATAGCCACTGCAGTAGGTAAGGTAATAGAATCACCCGCAAACTTCTTACTATTTCGCCAACCAGTTGCATTACTACCCGAATACAACGGACTTAAAATAAAATTATCCCCCCCACGCCCTTTGAACTTGGCAATATCTGATTCAACCAATATTAAATTACTATTAATAATATGATATGGCATATCATTTTCTTCACCAGGCAAGCAATTACTCAAACTAAAATCATTTACTTTTTCAGCAACAGATGCATCTTGACCACCAAGCACCTTGCAGGCATCCGGTGCGAACGTCTCCATCAACCGGTCACGATAATAGCGATGTATTGAAACCTTATTTATGGGCGTGAGATAAGCCAATAATAAAACGACGCCTGTTACAATAAAGTGTTCGGTTAAACCCAAGACATGCCCGAAAAGAGAATAAGTGCCCTGTTTGATGGAAACAGCTAATTGATCGGACAATACAAACAAACCGAGAAACATGACAACTAGACCAATATTTACTAACAGTGTTTTCGGAATTATTTTTAAGATGCTCTCACTTTTTGACTTCTGGCTAAACCAGGCGAGCAAAGCACCTAATGCAGCGGATATGCCACCGGCACTTTCAATTTGAGCATCGATATAAAATTTCAATTTATAAACAACAACGATAGTAAAAATCGCGATTGCAGCAATTAATATAAATTTAATACCTTTCTCCCACCTCCTTCGCCATAAATAAGCTTTCTTCGAACACTGTTTAAAACGTATGGCCAATAAACAATAAGACAATAGGCTTAAAATATATATGACTAGAGCATATATTCCATAATCAAGTTCATTAATACTAAAAGCATTATCCTTATCGAACATCGGTGTGTAGTACAATAGATGAAAAAAAAGACTGGAGAGCACCAGCAAGGTAACTAAACCCATTGTGATGCTTCGCAACAAAACAGACAAAAATGACAACGAAGTTATGCCTTTACCCGGCGTCAAGTATTTTCCATGTTGGCGCAAATGACGCATAAGTGAAGCCTGGTTTTTATCCATATCCTGATCAGAATTTGAATACCGACTGCCTGTACCATAGGGAAAATTAGCTGCTATCGTACCAAAATCTCTAGTACAGTCAGTATTCTTCCTCCATTTTCCTAACCAGAGCCATGATAAAGAGCCACCGAGATAGCCGCCGCCAGAAACCGTAGAAAGATAGTCGAATTTTTTTAAATGATCACTTTTAACCAGCGCCTGAATAACACCAAGACAGAAACTCGCCGAGCGAATACCTCCACCTGAGAGCGCCAAGCCTTTAAGATTGTCTTTGTCCGAGTTACGACGTTTGAGAAGCTCATTTAACTCCGCATCGACAACTGACTTTGCTCCGCCATATTTTGTATCATCAGCGTCATAGTTGACGAAGTCCACAGCCTTGTTATTGTCACTCATAATCCGTGCTCCTTGTGAATAGTTGCTATAAGACAATTTAAAGCAAAATCTATATTTGAGAAAACAGTTAAAATAAAGGCATCTGCATTCCTTTGTCTTGGCGGACTGGAAAGTAAGCTTAACGCAGCTTATTCTCTAATCCAAAACAAAGTTGCACTTACAAGTTGAATCCACGATATGTGTTAGTATTTAATTATATTAATAACCTGATTATTTTTGCTTAACCACTGAATTTCACCAGTCGAGTTACCTGAATATCAGATATAAACACAACACCAGAGTGTTCACTATAAAACGGTGCCAGCCCCTCAAGGATTGGGTCGACCATTGGTTCAGGCACCGCTGCGATGATCATGATCAATACGTCTTCCTCATTGAACATCAGGTGTCCTTCACGAAAACCGTGGCGTCCCTTACCCGATATGTTGTTGATAATGGTATAGCCGGATACGCCGGCTTCATCGAGCAAATCAGTTGCAAAAGCCTGATGCTCACCACCGAGAATAATTTCGAGTTTCTTGACTGAGCTGAAGTTGAGATTTTTCATTATGTGCTGGACTCCTTCGTTACGGACGGTTCATTTGCATCAGAAAGGGTTTGGGAATCCCACTGGCCATTATTGAATGTATACACTTCCTGTTTCTCCGGATCGATGACCAATAAACGGATCCAATCATTTAATACCAGGTTCTTGACCGTAACGACACTTTCTACGGCGCGCTGGGCATGTTCCAGTGGTGCCTCGATCAAGGTAATCAGCCGTAACGGTTCATGAAAAGGCAAACCTTTGTCCAGAACGGTCTGGGAAGGCAGGCCAGTGCGCAGATCACTCAGGCCGCCGGTCATCACACCAAAACGCCCGGCAACATTATGATATACCTTGCTGCCACTGCCAAATCGCTCATTATCAACCGTCGAAAAATAGTGTTCCATATTGATCCATTGTGCCACTACCAGAGGACCGGTAATAATATTTTCCAACAGACGTTGCATGGGATCGAGACGATAATCATAAGAATGCAGGAACGAACGGCCTTCCAGTGACATGTTCTGGGTTAAAGAGCGACGCCCAATAATCATATAGGCGTTCCGGGACAATCCCCATTCCGGCCGCACTTGAGACCAGTCCATGGCATTGCGTTCCACTTCACGATAAGCCATCGCCGGTTCCAGTGTCTTTGGTTTAAGTTGTAAACTGGGTAAACGTTCCTGGGCGCACAAACGCGAGGCCGATAACAGACCATTACGTAAACGATCGATATAGAAGATATGTGTGGAAGGGATATGGTCCAGATCATACAGTTTCAGTTCGTCCGTAGTAGTATTGTGTAGTGCTGCTACAAACCAGGCATCGTCCGCTATATCTATACCTTGAGCATTTAATTTACGGCGCACCTCTTTTTTATTTGCCATCTGAGCCAACACACGAGCACTGACCAGGCCATGATTTCCACCGCAAGCACCGCAATCCAGCACT
>Ga0316204_10005487_pt1 | contig 20846 bp, 19 predicted proteins | sample 6monrhotite_MG_2_FD_205661 | JGI IMG/M metagenome (GOLD analysis project Ga0316204, IMG submission 205661) | Microbial mat bacterial communities from mineral coupon in-situ incubated in ocean water Damariscotta River, Maine, United States -... | ecosystem: Environmental > Aquatic > Marine >... | reverse complement strand
TCGACTCGCCGCTCCTGGGCTACGCCCTCTACCGGGCGGGGCTGCCGCCGGTCGCCTACGGCGCGGGGCTGAACCTCTTCTCCAACCCGGTGATGGCCTTCTGGATGATCCGGCTGGGCGCCTACACGGTGGACCGCCGCAAGCAGGGCCGCATCTACAAGGAGACCCTGAAGGACTACTCCACCGAGCTGCTGCGGCACGGCGTGCACCAGCTCTTCTTCCCCGGCGGCACCCGGTCGCGCTCGGGCATGATCGAGAAGAAGCTCAAGAAGGGCCTGCTGGGCACAGGCATCCAGGCCTGGCAGGAGAACCTGGCGGCAGGCATCGCCAAGCCCGACATCTTCGTGGTGCCCGCGACCCTCTCCACCTCCATCGTGCTGGAGGCCGAGACCCTGGTGAGCGACGCCCTCGCCCGGGAAGGCAAGAGCCGGTACATCATCACCGACGACGAGTTCTCCCGCCCCAAGGACGTCGCCAGCTACCTGTCGCGGGTGCTGAACCTGGACGAGTCCATCCACATCACCTTCTCGGCTCCCCTGGACCTCATGGGCAACCGGGTGGACGCCCAGGGCCGCTCCATCGGCCCGGACGGCGAGCCCATCGACCGCGCCCGCTACGTCACCGACGCCGCCGGCGAGGTGCAGTGGGATCCGCAGCGGGACAGGGTCTACACCGACCGGCTCGCCGACGCCATCGTCGACGCCTACCACCGCGACAACGTGGCCCACTCCACCCACCTCGCCGCCTTCGTCGCCTGGGAGCTGCTCGCCCGCGCCCACAAGCACCTGGACGTCTTCCACCTCGTCCGCATCGATCAGTCCCAGCGCCGGCTCTCCCAGCAGGAGTTCCTGGCGTCGCTGGACCGCGCGCTGACCCGGGTGGGTGAGCTCGCGGAGGAGGGGCGCATCCGCCGCTCCATGCCCGAGAGCGCGCGCGAGGTGCTGGATCGGGCCATCACCCGCTTCTCCAGCTTCCACGCCCGCGACGCCATCCGCCTGGCGGGCGGCGAGCTCGTGCTGGACATGGAGCTGCTCTACTTCTACCGAAACCGACTCGTCGGCTACGGGCTGGAGGCGTCCTTCTGATGAGTATGAAGGTCGGAATCCTGGGCTCAGGCCCCTGGGGCCGCGCGCTCGGACAGCTCGTCCAGGCCGCAGGAAACGAGCCGCTGCTCACCTACCGCCGCAACGCGCCGCGCAGGCTGCCGGCGACCTCCGATCCAACCGAGATCGGTCGCTTCGCGGAGGTGGTCCTGGTCGCCGTGCCACCCAACCAGATCGCCGACGCGGTCGCCAGCGCCGCCCTCGGCCCACAGCACCGGGTCATCATCGCCGCCCGCGGCCTGGAGCCCGAGAGCCGCAGCTTCTGGCTCTCCGAGATCATCCCCCGGGAGACCCCCGCCCTCCGGGTGGGCGTGCTGGGCGGCCCGGCCGTCGCCGCCGACCTGCTCGCCGGGCGACGGGGCGCCGGCGTTGTCGCCAGCCCCTACCAGGACGTCCAGCGCCTCGGCGTCGAGGCGCTGATGTCCAGCCGCTACCGGGTCTACCACTCCGACGACATGCGCGGCGTGGAGCTCGCCGGCGCCATGGTGCAGGTCATCGCCGTCGCGGTGGGCATGACCGACGGCATGGGCATGGGCGCGGGGCTGCGGGGCGTGGTCTTCGCCCGCGGGCTCGCCGAAGGCAGCCGCCTCGCCTCGTCCCTGGGCGCGGACCCGCGGACCTTCAGCGGCCTGGTGGGCGCCGGCGACCTCACCTCCAGCTGCTCCCACACGGAGCACCCGGCCTACGGCGCGGGGCTCTCCATGGCCCGGGGCCGGGATCCCGCCAGCCAGGATCCCATCAACACCGCGGGGGCCGCGCTGGCACTGGCGAAGCGCTACGGCGTCGAGCTGCCGCTCACCACGGCGGTCTGGGCGGTGGCCCGCAAGGACGTGCCCATCCCGGCGGTCATGCAGAAGCTGATGGAGCGCCCGGTCACCCAGGAGCTGTGACGACCGCCGCCATCACCGCCGACCGCTTGAGCCTCGCCTTCGGCGACGTCCGCGCTGTCAATGGACTGAGCCTGGACGTGCGCCCTGGCGAGGTGTTCGGGCTGCTCGGCCACAACGGCGCGGGCAAGACCACCACCGTCCGGCTGCTGAACGGCCTGCTGCGCCCCGACGAGGGCGGCGCGACGGTGCTGGGCCACGATCCCTGGCGGGAGGGCCCGGCGCTGCGCAAGCGAGCGGGGGTGCTCACCGAGGTGGCTGCCCTGGACGGGCGGCTGACCGCCCGGGAGATCCTGACCTTCCACGGCCGCCTCTACGACATCGAGCAGCTCGCTCGGCGGGTCGACGAGATGCTGGGGCTCTTCGGCCTCACCTCGGAGCGGGACAAGCAGGTGGGCGGCTTCTCCAAGGGCATGCGCCAGCGCCTCGCCCTCTCCCGGGCCTTCCTGAACGATCCCGAGGTGCTGTTCCTGGACGAGCCGGTCGCGGCGCTGGATCCGGTGGCCGCGCGACAGGTCCACGAGCTCATCCTGGCCCACGTCCGGGGCCGGGGCCGCACCGTGCTGCTCTGCACGCACAACCTGGTGGAGGCGGAGCGACTCTGCGATCGGGTGGCCGTGCTGGAGAGCGGCAAGGTGCTTGTCGAGGGTGAGCCCAGCGCGCTGCTGGAGGATCTGGACGCCCCCCGGGAGGTGGTGTTCGAGCTGCACCCGGAGGACACCGCGAGCGCGATCGCCGCGCTGCCGGAGGCGCGCCCGGACGGCCCCACCCACCTGCGGCTGCCGAGGCTCCGCAGAGAGGCCATCCCCCAGCTGATCCACCGTCTGAGCGCCGCCGGGGTTCGCATCTTCCAGGTGACCCGGGTGGAGCCCACGCTCGAGGAGATCTACTTCGGCCTCCACAGCGACGAGGCGCCCCGCAACATGGGCGACGTGGACGCCGCCATCAGCGGCGCGCGCCCGGCGGTGGCCCCGTGAACCTGCGCGCCGTTCGCACGCTGGCGACCCGGGATCTCACCGCCCTCAGCCGCAGCCGGGGCGTGCTGGCGCCGCTGGCGCTGGTGCCCATGGTCCTGCTGGTGCTCCTGCCGGGCATCGCGGGCATGGCGCCGTCCACGGTCGGTATCCCCGAGCCCCTGATGTACGAGGTGGTCCGCCTGAGCCTCAACATGCCGGAGGCCATGCAGGCGAGCTTCGCGGGCATGACCACCGAGCAGCTCTGGGTGACGCTGGTGCTGCTGAACTTCATGGTGCCGTTCTACCTGGTGGTGCCGCTGACGGTCGCCAGCGTGATCGCGGCCGACAGCTTCGCGGGCGAGCGGGAGCGCTCCACCCTGGAGTCCCTGGTCTACACGCCCACCAGCGATCAGGAGCTCTTCCTCGCCAAGCTGGCCGGGGCCTGGCTGCCGGCGGTGGGCGTGGGGCTGGTGAGCTTCGTGATGTACGGCGTGACGGTCAACGTGACCGCCTGGCCCGTGATGCAGCGGGTGTTCTTCCCCACCCCGGAGTGGGTCGCGCTGGCGCTGTTCGTGGGGCCGGGCGCGGCCGCCCTGGGGCTGTCGATGGGGGTGATCATCTCCGCCCGGGTGCGGACGGTGCAGGAGGCGAGTCAGCTCGGCTCCATCGTGGTGATCCCCATCGTGATGCTCGTGGTCGGGCAGCTCTCGGGCCAGCTCCACCTGACGCTCAGTCGAGTGATCGGCATGGGCCTCGCGCTGTGGTGCGTGGACCTCGGGCTGCTGCTGCTCGCCAGGCGGCTGTGTCGACGGGATGTGTTGATGTCCCGGCGCTGATCTGCGGTACACTCACCGGGCATGTCCGCGCTGCTCCTACTCCTGAGCCTCACCGCCGCCTCCCCCGAGGCGGTCGCGAGCGGCTGCCAGAGCGTCAACGGCGTCTGGGTCTGCGACGATCTCAAGGCGGCGATCGCCACCAGCGGCGGGGTCGGCGCCTCAATCAAGGCCAAGGTGAGCGACCCGCTGACGGTGCTGCAGGGGCAGGTCACCTTCGACTCCGAGGGCAACGACAACCCCAAGAGCCGCTACTTCAGCCGCAAGCTCCACTGGCCCGGCGGCGCGTCCGGCGTGACCATCGGCCGCGGCTACGACATGAAGTTTCGCACCGAGGCGGAGATCAAGGCGGATCTGATCAAGGCCGGGGTGTCCGCGGAGACGGCCGCCGAGCTCGCCGAGGGCGCGGGCCTGAAGGGCGCCGACGCCAAGAAGTTTGCCAAGGACAACAAGGCGCTGGTGCTCACCCAGGCGGAGCAGAAGGCGCTCTTTGAGCAGGTCTACGAGGAGTACGAGGCCGACACCAGGCGGCTCGTGTGCAAGTGGGCCGGCGAGTCCGGTGCTGCCTGCGATGCGCTCTGGAGCGGCATGGACGGCAGCATCCAGCAGATGCTCATCGACCTGCGCTACCGGGGCGATCTCACCAAGAAGCGCTGGAAGAAGTGGCTCTCCAAGCCCGCGACCGCGAACAACCTCAGGGCCTTCGCCAAGGTGATGGGGAGCTCCCGCAAGTGGAGCAAGGTGCCCGACGATCGGTTCAACCGGCGCAAGGCGTTCATGGACGCCGCCGTCGTCGCGGCGACCCCGGTGCCCCGCCCCAGGCCCAACCCCCGCCGGCTCCGCAGACGGTTCGGCCCCCAATAGCACGCCCACACGGCATCAACGCTGCTGCAGCAGCAGCGCGATCGCCAGCAGCAGGCTCGACGTCGCCAGCAGCCCCAGCATCCAGCGCGTCCTCAGCGAGGCGCGGGCCTCGGCGTGCTTCCTGGAGCGCCGGCGGTCCTCGCCGGCTCGAAGCGCCGACTTCAGTGACGCCGCGCGGCGAAGCTCCTCAGCCGTCGGGCCCTCGAACTGCACATACCAGTCCTGCACCAGCGCCGGCGGATGCAGGGCCTGCCAGGCCGCATCGGGCAGGAAGATCTCCTGACCGCAGTAGCCGCATGGGGTGATGCGCGCGTGGGCGCCCTCCAGCGTCAGCCCCCGGCCGCAGCCCGGGCAGTCGATGGCCACCGGGGAGACGCCGCTGCCGACGCCGACCGAGGGCTGCGCGCCGATGACCCGGACCGCGCTCGGCACGGTGATCTTGAGCCAGGCCGGCACCGGCGAGACGGGGGTCTCCTCACCGCAGGCGGCGCAGGAGATGCTGCCGTCGCTGGCGATCGCCGCAGCCCCCAGGGCGACGCCGCAGCGCAGACAGCGGGGGGAGCCTTGGGTGTACTGCCAGGTGAAGGGCCGCCCGGCGGTGTCCCGCGACAGCAGCCCCCCCTGAGTCTCGCCCTCCGTCAGCTCCTGCCACGCCTCCTCAAACCGCGCCAGCAGCGCCGTGATGACGTCGAGGTCGATGCGGTTCTCCCGGCCGCAGGCGCCGCAGGGCAGCCGCCTGAGCGGCCCGTTCACCGGCAGCCGCTCGCCGCAGTGCTGGCACTCCGTGTGGAGCTGGAAGGCTCCAAACCGGGTCTGGGATCGCGCGAGATCAGACATGCTCCGGGCAGACCTCCCACCCAGGTACGCTGACGATCGCGTTGAATTTCAGTTCGGCGTCAGCTGGCGCTCAGAAGTTCCACTGCAGCCACTGGCTCCCGCGCAGCAGCCACGCCTCAAAGAACCCCGTCGACAGCAGCACAATCTGGAAGATCAGCGAGATGCCGCAGAAGGCCAGCGTGCCCAGCGTGATCTGCTTCAGGCGGTTGAGCGTCGGCGCGCTCTCCACGTGGATAATCCCGCTCTCCAGGAGCGCCATCTCCCGATCCACCAGCCACCACGCCAGCAGCGTGATCGCGGCGCCGGGGACGGAGGTGCAGCTCAACACGCCCAGCAGATCGAGCGGTATCGCCACGATGAGGAGCGCGGTGATCCAACCAGACTGGGCGGGCCGCTGCTCGGGCTCGCCGCCGGTGAAGAGGTTGTCGACGCGGTTGGACATTCGTCTCCCTACCTCAAGATCAAACGCCGGAGCCGCTCGACGTACTCCCGATGAATCGTAAGATCGATCTCGAGGCCCGCGCCGCCGCTGCGGAATTGGTACAGGCGCTCATCGCCGAAGGCCTTGGCTGCGTTCTTCAGGTTCACCAGGTTCAGCGCCTCCGGCCGCGAGATGTCAGCCACCGCCAACAGCTGCTCGGCCACAGCGCGGATCTCCTGAGCCAGATCGGCCGGCGCGATGTCCTTGGACTGCAGCAGGTGCAGCGCGCGCAGCGCGGCGCAGTAGCTCTCCTGGAAGTTCAGCACCAGCTCGGCCAGCTCGGCGACCAGCGCTCGGTCCGCCACCGCCCAGCGGTCCGGCTCGACCCGGCTGATGGCGCCGTGCCGCTGGAGCTGCTGGATGCCGCGCTCCATGAGCGACTCCCAGTCCTCGTCCGGATCCAGCATGAACTCATAGCGGAAGAGGTAGAGCTGGAACTCGAAGTCCTCCCGCAGCGCCGCGGCCTCGAAGGGCTCCCCCTCGGACCGCCCGGAGGCCCGAAGCTCGCTCGCGAGCAGCGCCGCCGGCAGCAGGAAGTGGAGCAGCCCGTTCTTGTAGTACTCGAGGGTGATGCGCTGCTCGGCGACCACCCGGAAGCGCGCCGTGCGCGGCTCCTCGGCGTCCGGGTCAGCGACGCGCTCGACCTTGCCCTCACGCATGAAGCGTCGCAGGGCGTCCCCCATCGCCTTGTGGTAGCGGCTCAGGGAGCGGGACGGCTCGGCGCCCGCCGCGTCCAGCAGCGCCCGGAAGCGACGCACCCGCGCCTCCAGCGCCCCGGCGGCGATCTCGGGCTCGGACTGGGCCAGGAGCGCCAGGGCGAGCAGCCCCGTCGGCAGCGCCACCACGGCCTTCCCGATCCGCCCGAGGATGCGCTCGCCGAGGAGGGTGAGCGCCTCCTTGCGGTGGTCGGCGTCCAGCTCGGTCCAGGTCGTGGGCTGCTCCGCGAGGAACTCCGTGAGCCGCAGCGGCTCGCCGGTCCTCACATAGACCCGGCCGTAGCGCTTGAACAGCACCCGCCCGGCCCGCACCACCTCCGACAGGCTCTCGGGGCGCTTCTCGTCGCCCTTCAGCTCGCGGGCGTAGGGCGCCTCCTCGGCGACCCGCTCGTAGCTGATGGACACCGGCAGCCAGGTGACCTCGTTCAGGTTCTGCCGCCCCACCCGAGCCTCGATGCCCGCCTCGACCGTCAGCCCGAGCACGCCGATGCGCGGCGCCAGCAGCTTACCCGTGCGGGAGCGGCCGCCCTCGATGAAGAACTCGACGGTGTAGCCCTCGCGCATGAGGTGGGCGAGGTAGCTCTCGAAGAGCACCGGGAAGACGCGGTCCCCCTTGAAGGAGCGCTTGATGAAGAAGGCGCCGAGCCGTCGGAAGAGCGCGCCGAGGGGAAAGAAGGAGAGGTTCTCTCCCGCGACCACGTGCGGGATCACGATGTCGTGCTTGTCCAGCACGGTCGAGAGCAGCATGTAGTCGATGTGCGACTTGTGGCAGGGCACCAGCACGCACACGCCCTCCCGGGTCGCCTGGCGCACGCGCTCGATGTCCTCCTCGCGGACGTCGATGCCGGAGTAGATGCGGTCCCAGAAGGCGTTCACGATCGAGCGGGCGAGGAACACGAGCGGGTATGAGAAGCGCGCCGCCATCTGATCGTAGCGCTTGACCACGTCCCGCTGCAGTTCCTCAACCGGGCGGTCGGTCGCCTCGGCCTCGGAGCGGATGAGCTTCTGGATCCGCGAGCTCCGCAGCACGCGCCTGCGCGCCTGGGTGGGCGAGGTGAGGCGCGGGCCCCGGACGAGCTGCTGCTCCCGGTAGCAGTAGCGCCGGAGCAGCAGCCGCAGCCGCTTGGTCCGGCGCTTGGGGACCTCCTCGCCGTAGCGCTCCAGGTAGTCGGCGAGGTCCACGGGCTCGCCGATCTGGACCAGCGCCCGCCGAAAGCCGAAGGCCATGCCCAGCAGGCGGCCCAGGGTGCCGGGATCCTCCTCGGTGCCGAGCACCGCCTGGACGCTGGCCGGCCGCTCCCGCTCCGGGGGCCTGCGCCAGATGATGGCGACGGGCAGCACCTGGATGGGGCGCTCGGACTCGGCCTGGGCCTTCAGCAGCGCCTCGATCGGATCCGGGTAGTTGGGCGGGCGGAAGAGGTCGCGCCAGTCGCTCTCCAGGCGCAGGAAGACCGCCGCGTGGCTGCCCGAGAGCACGAGCTTCTGGAGGAAGCCCGACTCGATGGGGTGCGGCAGCGTGCCGTGTCGCAGCCACCAGCTGGAGTTCTCCCAGACGCTCTTGATGAGATCGGGCAGCGGGTGGAAGAGCTGGGTCTTCACCGCGGTGCCGAAGGCCGCCAGCGGCAGGCGGCGGCGGCGCAGCACCTCGTTCAGCGCCATGTAGTCGATCTGCGATCGGGTCCGCAGGGCGTAGACCACCGGTCCCTTGTCGCTCGCCTGCCGCACGCGCTCGGCGGAGGGCTCGGTCATGGCGAGGCGCCGGAAGAAGAAGAACAGCCCCAGCAGGTAGTACAGGGGCCCCCACCGACGAAGCATCTTCGATCGGTAGAGCTGAACCGGGAAGGAGAGCTCCTCCTCGACCGGCGCGGGCTGGAGCTCGGTGCTCACCCCGTACCGCCGCCGGTGTCGCCGGTGTCGCCGGTGTCGCCGGTCGTGCCGGTGTCGCCGGGCTGCGGGCCGCAGTCATCGGTGCGGGTCGGCTCGGCGTCGTCGCAGTCCCAGCCGGTCGACTCCGACTCGGTGAGGTGGCTCGCGACGGCCTCGCAGGCGAGCACGCCGGTGGACTGATCAGCCCAGCCGTCGGCGTCGGCGTCGGCGTAGTAGAGTACCCGGGCGTCGCAGTCGGGCTCGATCACCTCGGGCACCTCGATGTTGCACCCGGGGAGCGACGCGCAGGTCAGCAGGATCAAGGAGGGTCGGATCATCGCACTGACTTAACGGCTTCCAGCACTTCCCGGGCGACGTCGTCCCAGCTCCTGAGCCAGGGCTCACACCGGCGCCCGCGCCAGGCCAGGCAGGCGCCGACCATCGCCTCCAAGTCATCCGCCGCCACGATGTCCCCCCCCTCCCCCACCAGGTGCTGGAACTCTCCGGCGTCCGTCGCCACCACGGGGGTGCCCTGGGCCCGATAGGCCAGGATCTTCAGGGGCGAGAACCACCGCGGCGCGTCGGGTGGATACGGCGCCAGCGCGACGTCCATCGCGGCCACGAGATCCGCGGAGCGCTGCTCGCCGACCTGCCCCGCGACGATCACTCCGGGCCCGGGGTCGTCCATGCCCGCCCCGACGGCGAGGCCGACCGCGCCGGGGATCGCCGTCACGACCTCCCAGAGGCGATCCGCGCCGTGCCAGGGCTTCATGGTGCCCAGGAACCCGATCACAAAGCGGTCTCCGACCCCCAGCGACGCCCGGGCCTTCTCCCGATCGCCGACGTGCGGCTCGACGCCGTTGGACACCATGCGGACGCGCTCTTCGGGCACGCCGATCTCTTCGACGAGCCAGCGGGCCACCCAGGGCGACACCGCGATCAGCAGGTCAGCCGCGCGGAGCGTGCGCCGCTGGATGGCGTCGGCGTAGGCCGGGTCGCGCAGCTCCTCGAAGCGGGCCCGCTCCTGCGCCAGCGGGGCGTTGACCTCCAGCACCCAGGGCACGCCGGGCTGTCGCACGCGCCGCCCGACGTCGGCGAAGAGGCTCCAGCGTTCGTAGATGAAGGCGGGGACGGGGCCGTCCCGCGCGACGCGCGCCAGCCGCGCGGCGTGCCAGGTCTCCCGGCGCTCCCGCCACTTTCCGAGCCAGGAGGGCCAGCCGGGCTCGCCGCTCACCTCCACCGGGACGGGGACGCCGCCGTGCACACCGCGGTGGTCCGACTCGGCGGCGGCCACGATACGCAGCCCGGGATCCTGACGGTGGAAGGCCCAGGCCATCCCCCGCAGGTGCGCGCTGGCCCCCGAGGGACCCAGCACCGGGATCCCCCGAGCGGGAGCGATCATCAGCGCGCGCATGAGATCTCAGCCGAGCGCGGCGGTGAAGGCCCGGTCCAGGTCGGCCTTCAGATCCTCGACGTGCTCCACCCCCACCGACAGGCGCACCAGCCCGTCGGCGATGCCCACGGCGGCGCGAATATCGGGAGGTACTGAGGCGTGGGTCATGGCGGCTGGGAGCTCCAGCAGGCTCTCCACGCCGCCGAGGCTCTCGGCCAGCGTGAAGATCTCCGTGGACTCACAGAACTTGCGGGCGGCGGCGAGATCGGCCTTCAGCTCGAAGGAGATCATGCCACCGAAGCCGCTCATCTGGCGCTTCGCGACCGCGTGGTGCGGGTGCGAGGGGTGCATGGGGTACCAGACCCGCGCCACGTCCGGGCGAGCGATGAGCCACTCAGCCAGCGCAACGGCGTTCTCCTGGTGCCGGGCCATGCGGAGCGCCAGGGTCTTGATGCCGCGCAGGGTGAGCCAGCAGTCCCAGGGCCCCGGCACAGCGCCGATGGCGTTCTGCAGGAAGCGCAGGCGGGCCGCCAGCTCGGGATCCGCCGTCACCACCGCGCCGCCGACGACATCGGAGTGACCGCCGATGTACTTGGTGGTCGAGTGGACCACGAGGTCCGCGCCCAGGCTGAGCGGGCGCTGGAAGATGGGGGTCGCGAAGGTGTTGTCCACCGCGACCAGCGCGCCGACGGCGTGGGCCCGCTCCGCGAGCGCCCTGATGTCGGCGACCTTGAGCAGCGGGTTGGTGGGGCTCTCCAGCCACACCAGCTTCGTGCCCTCGGGGATGGCCTCCTCGGGGGGCACGGTCGCCAGATCGACGAAGCTGTACTCGAGGCCGTGGCGGGCGTAGACCTTGGTGAACTGGCGCCAGGTGCCGCCGTACACGTCGTCACCGCAGACCACCTTGTCGCCGGCGCTCAGCAGCTGCTGGACCGTGCTGGTGGCCGCGGATCCGGACGCGAAGCAGATCCCGTCGGTCCCGCCCTCCAGGCTCGCGAGCGCACGCTCCAGCGCCTCCCGGGTGGGGTTCTGGGTGCGTGCGTACTCGTAGCCCGTGTGCTCGCCGACCCGGGGCTGGGCGTAGGTCGAGGTCTGGAAGACCGGCGGCATCACCGCGCCAGTGACCGGCTCGTGCGCCTGGCCGCCGTGGATGGCCAGGGTCTCGGGGCGCCAGCCCTTCTTGTTGCTGTCGTCGCTCACTTGCCGCCCTCTCCCATCGCGGCCGTGACCTGCGAGATGTAGTCGATGAGATCGATCTTGGTGATGATGGCGGTGGGCTTGTGCCCCTCGACCACGAAGGCGACCCGGGCCCGGCGGAAGAGGTCGGCGAGGACGCTGATCTCCGTGTCGGCGTCCACGGTGGTGTAGTTGCTGAGCACCAGCTCCTGCACCTGGGTGTTGCCGCCGCCGACGCGCAGCGCCCGCTCCAGCAGCGCGGTCTCGGTGAGCACGCCGGTCAGCTGCCCCTCGGCGCTGACCACCGGCAGGTTGGAGATGCCGTGCAGCTTCATGATGCCGACGACCTCGTTCACGCTGGCGTCGGGGGGCACGGAGATGAGCTCCCGCTCGCCCCGGCCGCGGACCAGATCGCGCACGCTGCCCAGCCCGTAGTCCGGGTCCATGAAGCCGTTCTCGCGCATCCAGTTGTCGTTGAAGATCTTGGACAGGTAGCGGCTCCCGCTGTCGGGCATCAGGACCACGATGTTCATGTCCTCCTTGCCGTGCAGGCGCATCCACTTCAGGGCGCCGGCCACCGCGCCGCCGCAGGAGCCGCCGCAGAACACACCCTCTTCGCGCACCACGCGGCGGGTCATCTGCATGCACTCCTTGTCGTTGACCCGCACCACATCGTCGATGTACTGCCAGTCGACGGTCGTGGGCATGAAGTCCTCGCCGATGCCCTCCACCACGTAGGTGTAGGGCTCGGTCATCTGACCCGTGTGGAAGTAGTCGTAGTAGAGGGAACCCACGGGGTCGACGCCGATGATCTTGATGTCGGGGTTCTTCTCCTTCAGGTACTTGCCGATGCCGCTGATCGTGCCGCCCGTGCCCAGACCGGCGACGAAGGCGTCGATCTTGCCGTCCATCTGCTCCCAGAGCTCGGGGCCGGTCGACTTGTAGTGCGCGATCGGGTTGGAGGGGTTGTGGTACTGGTTCGCGAACCAGGCCTGGGGCTCACCGCCCAGCTTGGCGCTGACGCTGTAGTACGAGCGCGGATCCTCGGGCTCGACGGCGGTGGGGGTGACCACAACCCGGGCGCCGTAGGCCCGCAGCGCGGCCCGCTTCTCCTCGGACTGCTTGTCGGGCATCACGAAGGCCGAGCGGTACCCCCGGACGGCGCCCACCATGGCCAGGCCGGCGCCGGTGTTGCCGCTGGTGCCTTCGACGATGGTGGCGCCTGGGGTCAGCGCCCCGGCCTCCTCAGCGTCGTCAACCATCTGGAGGGCGATCCGGTCCTTGACCGAGCCCCCCGGGTTGAGCATCTCCAGCTTCATGTAGAGCGTGCCCTGGAGCGCGCTGGCGAGGCGATTCACGCGCACAATAGGGGTGTCGCCGACGCAGGAAAGGATGTTGTCATGAACGTTGCGCAAGATCGGCTCCTGGAATTGCGAGGGGTATAATCCGGAGCGCCAGGGACCGCCCCTGGCACCTGGAGTGTGAGCGCTTGGACACATCGCGAGACCGGCTCGTCAGGAAAGGCGATTACGTCTACGGCTCCTTCATCAAGCCCGCAGCCGTGGACGGCTACATCAACGGGATGAACCCCGGCGATCGCAGCGACGAGCTGGGCCGCTTCCCGTTCTCTCAGTCCAGCGTGGACGACGCGGTGAAGCACGCGGTGCGCGCCAGCGAGACCTGGCGCACCACCTCCCAGCGCGAGCGGGAGACCGCGGTCATCCGCTTCCGCGAGGTGATGCTCCAGATCTACGATCGCCTGTCGAGCCTGCTGACGCGGGAGACCGGAAAGCCCCTCTGGGAGTCCCGGCTGGAGGTGCACAACACCCTGCGCGCGGTCGACGCCTTCCTGGTCGACTCCAAGAGCTGGCTCACCCCGGTCAAGCTGGAGGAGGGCGCGATCTCCGAGCGGGTGCCCCGCGGCGTGGTGGGGGTCCTCTGCCCCTACAATTTTCCCGTCTACGCCGCGACGATCCGCACCGTCGCGGCCGTGCTGAGCGGCAACGCGGTCGTCTACAAGCCCTCCAAGTTCACCCCGGCCGTGGGTCAGCTCCTCGCGGAGATCTGGGATCGCTGCCGCATGCCCCGGGGAATCGTGAACATGGTCCAGGGGTCGGGCTCCGTAGTGGGCAAGCGCCTCGTCGGACACACCGACGTCAGCGCGCTCCTCGCGGCCTGCTCCTTCAACACGGCCATGGTCATCCGACGCGCAACCTTCGATCGCCCCGAGCTGCCGATCCACTTCGAGACCGGCGGCAAGGGCATCGCCCTGGTCCTCGACGACGCCGATCTCGACAAGGCCGTGTCCGAGGTGATGATCGGCGCCTTCCTCTCGGCGGGCCAGCGCCACACCTCCACCGGGCGGGTGATCGTCCACAAGTCCGTCTACGAGCCCTTCATCGAGGCGCTGGTGAGCCGCAGCGCGAGCCTCTCGACGGGCTACGGCTACGAGCCCGACACCTTCATGGGCCCGGTCATCTCGGAGAAGCTGCGCTCCCGCTTCCGCAAGTACAGCCGGGCGCTGGCGACCCGGGGGCACAACGTCCTGCTGGCCGGCGGCAACCACCCCATGCCGCCGCGGAAGGGCTTCTACGTCACCCCCAGCATCCACGAGGTCAACTGGCGGCGGGGCAGCCCCTTCCTGAACGAGGAGCCCCCCGGCCCCACCCTGCTGGTCTACCGGGTCGACAGCGTCGACGAGGCCGTGTCGCTGCACAACGAGGCCGTCTTCCGGCTCGTCTGCTCCGTCTTCACCCGCCCCGCCCGCATCCAGGGCCTGCTGCAGCGGCTGAACACCGGCTCGGTCAACCTCAACCGCGCCACCATCTACAGCGCCTTCCGCCTGCCCCGCGCCGGCCTGGGCCGCTCCTCCGGCGGCCGCCCCGGCGGCCTGAGCCTGCTGGACGCCGTCACCTATCCCCGCGCGCGCATCGGCGAGCAGCCCATCGACTCGGTCTTCCCCGAGCTGCCCGCCGCCCGCGGCGAGGATCCGCTCGAGAGCGAAGCCGCGCTGGATCTCACCGCCTCGATGGAGTCGCTGTAGATGGCGCTGCCCGCCATGGTCCTCGGCGCCGCGGCCGCGGCCGCGGGCTGGGCGCTCCTGAAGCGGCAGCGCGTGGCCCCCGCCTCCCTCGCTGAGCCCCTCGGCGATCCCGACGATCCCGAGACCTGGGAGGCGCACCTGCTGGTCGCGGTCCAGCGTGAGGACTGGAGCGGCGCCGTCCGCTTCCACCTGCGCCTCGCCGCGTTCAGCCGGGGCGAGGCGCAGGTCGATCACCTGCTGGCCGCCGCGAGGGTCTTCGAGGATCGACTCGCCGACGCGGAGGGGGCCATCGCCTGCTACGAGGACGTCCTGCGGATCAACCCACAGGACACCGAGGCCCTCTCCGGGCTCGACTTCCTGGGCGGATCCAAAGCGCCCTAACCCTGAGGGTACCGGCAGCCGATCCAGCGGGGGTCTTGGTCGGAGTCCCAATGGCCCGTTCGGTATCACACGCCCTCGAAGTCCCCCCTGAGCTCGCTGCGGAGGAGGACATCCTCTCCCCCGTCGACATCGCGGTGTTCGAGGGGCCGACCGTCACCCTCACGCTGTTCGAGGACTCCCGGGCCTCCATCGGTGCCCAGCGCGACGTCGAGTGGGAGGACATCTGCGAGCTGATCAGCGCCCCCGACGACACGGGCCCTGAGCACGGCGCCCCCGCCTGGTGCCTGGTGACCTTCGGCGGCGATCGTCGCGACGGCCCCGTGGAGGACGTACACGGCGTGATGCTGGAGTACGACGCCCGCGAGGCGAGCGCGGCCGACTTCCGGCGCGCCTGGAGCCGCTGGGCCTTCGCGGCCTTCACCACCCCCTCGGGCGATCGCTGGCGGCTGATCCTCCCGCTGTCTTCGCCCGTGGACGCCACGGACTACCCGGATCTCGTCGAGTGGGCACAGCGGCGCTTCACCGACGCCCGGCCGCTGAACTCAGCGGATCCCTCGCGTCCCTGGCCGCTGCCCGTGGCCTCCGCGGACTACACCTTCGAGGTCAACGTCGAGGGCGAGCCCCTGGACGCCGACGAGGCCCTGGAGGATCTCGCCTTCCTGCGCTCGGATGAGGCTCGCTGGAAGGCCGTGGCGGCGCTGGCCGAGTCCCTCGAAGAGGACGCCCCCAGCCTGAAGGATCACTTCGACCTGCGCTCGCTGGAGCGGGGCCAGAAGCGGCGCCTCATCTCCCTCGCGGCGCTCCCCGGCTGGCCACAGAGCCCCATCTCCGGCCACGGCTGGGGCGCCGCCATGGATCGGCTGATCAGCGGCGGCCTGTACCCGGGGCTGGTGATGTCCGTGAGCGCCGACACCCCCGAGGCCGCCGAGGCGCTGGTCTTCCAGCTCTCCGATGGGCTGGCGCTGCGAACCGCCATCGTCTCCAAGATGGTCACCACCGACCCGCTGAGCCCGGTGATGATGATCACCGAGCGGCACCCGGAGCACATCACCACCGCCTCCCTCGCCCGCTGGACCGGCGAAGACAGGCGCATCTTCCGGGCCGGCGCGAGCGCTGGCAGCGCGCTCGGCGTCGGCGACGCCCGCGTCAACGGGGCCTTCGACAAGGCCCGCGCCGCGCTGAACGGCCCCATCAGCCGGGCCTGGGACTTCGTCCGGGTGCTGGACAGCGCGCTCCGGGGACAGGCCCGGGTCACGGCGATACTGGAGAAGGTGGAGATGTGGCGCAAGCTGCTGAACCGACAGTTCTCCCAGGAGACCTGGCCCGTGGTGGTGGTGAACCCGGTCGCCAGCCTGGACGACGGCGAGCTGAACAGCATCATCGCGGCCGCCCGAAGCCGGGGCTGGGCGCTCATCCTGGCCGGCGACACCGACCAGATCCCAGCGAAGCGGGTCGACGTCCGGATCCAGCTGAAGCGCAGCGCCTCCGTCGCCTCGGGTGAGGTGGCTGTCGTCACCGCGGCGGTGTCGACCCAGCGCGGACCGGTCGGCGACGCCCGCTTCCACTGGTTCCCCTACCTGGGTCGGGTGCTGCCCGCGCCGACGCGCCACAAGGCGCGGCCTCCGAGCCCGGCGGCGCGCCCTGGCAAGGCCGCGCAGCTGGAAGACTCGCCCACCGAGCCCGTCAGGCTGCCTCGCAAGCCCCCGGCGAAGCTGAAGAAGAAGCGCAAGGCCTCCAAGCCCGCGTCAGCGAAGCAGCGCCGATCGGCGGCGCCTGTCGCGGCGCCTGTCGCGGCGCCGGTCGCGGCGCTTGTCGCGGCGCCTGTCGACGCATCAGCCGGGCTGTCCGCCGCGTCGGACAGCCCGGAGCTCCTGCGCTCGCCCCGCTCCCGCCTGCGGCAGACGCTGCGCTCCACCAGGCTCAAGACGAAGGCCGCGCCCGATCTGGGCGCGCCCAAGCCGCCGCTGCGACTGGTGAAGGGCAAGAAATAGCGGACTAGCGGGCGTTCAGGCCCCAGTCGTAGTCCGCGTAGGAGACGGCGTAGCCGCCCGCCTCCAGCCACTTCCGATCGGCCTCGCTCAAGAAGGCCGCGGCGAAGTTGACGGCGGCCTCTTGCTTGCCATCCAGCGCCGGCACGTCGTGCAGCTTGCCGTAGGACGGCACGAAGTCGTCCCCGTACCAGTCGAAGATCGCGCTCAGGCTCACCGCCCCGGCGCTCTGGTCCACCCGCGCGCCGTTCAGCTGGATCCAGGAGGCGCTCGCCGCGGCCAGCTCCTGCTGCAGACCCACGCCGGTGAAAGGCGTAGACGCCAGCGGCGGGCAGCCCCTGGACGCGCAGTTGACCGCCGCGTGGATGCGGGCGTCCCCCATGGGCCGCAGGATGTCGTGCTCGATGTTGTTGAGCGTCACGCTCTTGCCCGCCACGGTCCAGCTGCGGGCGTTCCAGGGGTCGCCGCCGTCCAGATCCCGGATCGATCCAAGCGGGTACTCATTGACGATCAGCGTCAGCGTCAGCGCGTTGTAGGCGTTGATCCAGAAGGCCATGGACTCGGCCCCGCTGAAGCCGGACACGTCCGCCGCCTCCAGCGACTTCACGTAGGCGTCGAGGCCCGCGCGATCGGCAGCCAGCGCCTCGTAGGTGACGCCCGTGGGGGCCACGTGGGCCTTGAGCACCGCGCCGAAGTCGGCGTGGGTCTGATCAAAGGCCAGCGCCGGGGCCGACAAGGCCGTCACAGCCATCACACTCGTCATCATCAGGAACATGCTCACCTCGAGGTCCGCGCTTCACACACCAGACAGACACCGTTATCCGGTTCTGGCTTCAGCTCCGGATCGCATCCGTGACGAATGGAGGCATCTGATGACGTTCTGTTCGCCCTTCGACAAGGAGCTGGCCGCCACCAGCCCCGCCGCCATCTTCGTCCGAAACACGGACGGGGAGTGGCGGCTCGCCCCCGATCTGACCCGCGACGGCCGCAACCGGGTGCTCGATCCCCCGGACCGCGATCCGGCCCACGCGCTGTTCCGGGACAAGGAGACCGGCTTCGTCAGCTGGTTCTACGTGACCGCGACGGCGCTGCTGCGGGATCACCCGCGCGGCGAGCCCCGCTTCTACCCCACCGAGGCCGAGGCCGGGGCGGCGCTGGACGCCATCGGTCGGCCCCCGCTCCTGCCCGCGTGGCCCGAAGAAGTGCAGCAACCTGAGTGAGGGAGCGCGGTCAGGGCGCGAAGCGATCGAACCAGGCGACCTCTCGCTCCACCCAGCCGTCGAAGCGCTCGTGTCCGCCGTCGTGCACGCAGAGCTCCACCACGCTGCCGGAGGCGCAGTCCTCCCAGATGGTGCAGGTCAGCGGCCCCATGATCTCCTCTCGGGACGCCTCCGTGCAGCCGTTGTGCGACCGCCACATGGCGATGTCCTCTTCCACCGGCACCTGCCAGCCGACCGCGTCGCCCTCGGTGACCTCCCGGCCCTCGATGGGCCAGGTGCTGTCGTTCAGGCCGTGGATGTGACACACCGGCACCGGCGGCCCCGCGCAGGTCGTGGGCACCGGCTCCCAGAAGCCCCCCGACATCGGCGATGCCGCCGTGAACTGGTCCCCGCCGAGCTCACAGGCCACCACATGCGCCAGCGACGCGCCGAGGGAGAAGCCCGACACGAAGACCCGGTCGTCGTCGACCGGCCAGCGCTCCCGCACGTCCGACAGCACCTCCTCCACGAAGGCGATCTCGTCCCGGTGTGAGCCCTGGAGGCCCATGTTGTCGACGGTCCAGGTGGCGTCGATGCCCTCGGGCAGCACGAGCAGGATGCCCGCGTCCGAGAAGGGCTCGGTGACGGCGGGGTTGGCGTAGTACTGCGCCGGGTGTCCGGTCCAGCCGTGGAAGTGCAGCGCGACCGGCAGCGGGCTCTCTCCGTCCCACCCCGCGGGCGGCACGGCGTAGTATCTGCCTGACTCCACCGCGCAGGGAGAGTCGCCTTCACAGCGGCTGCAGGCGATAACGGTGAGGAGACTCAGCAGCAGAGGGCTCATGCAGTTCTCTATCGGCTCAGGAGGAGGATCCCAGAGATGAGTTCGGGTTCCAAAGTCGCCGCGAGATCCGCGTGAAGCTCCGCCCCGAGCGCGCGGGTCCCTATGTGCGGGCGCTGGCCGCGGGCCTCTACGCCCTGGCCCCGCACGGGGACTACGTGCCCATCGCCGAGGCGCTCGCCACCCTGAAGGCGCTGGACCCGGCCCTGAGCGGCGATCTCCTGCTCCCCGCCTCGGTCGATCCCTATGAGGGCATGCCAGCGCTCGCCTGGGTGCAGCGCGCCCGCGCGGAGCAGCGCCTGTCGGGCGGCCCGGCGCCGGACGAGGCCAGCATCGCCCGCGCCCGGCTCAGCGACCCGGAGCTGGCGGTCCGCCTGACGCGCCGGGCGGCCCTCTGGGACTTCCTGAAGGACGCGTCGCTGCTGCCGTCTTCGAGGATCGCCGCCGAGCCGCGCAGGCTGGGGCGCAGCGTGGCGGTGGCCGTGCGCTTTGACCGCCTGGCGCCCCAGGGCTGGGAGCGCATCCGGGTCGAGCTCGTCGCCGAGAGCGCCAGGGAGCGCGCCCACCTGCAGAGCGGGCCCGTGGTGTTCGACGACGTCGGCCGGGCGACCGCGGACGACAGCCTGCGCCACCTCCTGGCCCGGCACGCGACCGCGCCGCTGACGGCCCTGCGCGAGCAGGTCGCCGACACCCTGGGCGTGCGGGTCTCCCGCGTCAGCCGGTCCCGGGTGGGTCCCTTCTGGTTCCCGGGCGTCGCCCTCCCGAGCGGCGTCCCCGCCGCGCTGGGGCGCGGCCTCACCCTCCACCTGACCGCTGAGGTGCTCGCCCTGGACGTGAAGCGCTCAGCGCACCGGGATCCGCTCACCGCCGCACCGACCGGAGAGCAGCTACCGCCAGGCTTCGGCGTCTACCGGGAGCGCCGCTTCGCCGCCAGCGCGGACGTCATTGAGCCGCTGGCGCGCTGGGCCGCCGAGCGCGGCGCGCCGGTGTCCCCGGTGCCGCTGGTGCCGATTCGGTGACGCCCACGGACGCCCGGCAATGTTACGGGTTGATCGCGCGAACGTGCCATGGAATCCCGTCAATGAGCCCCGAATACAAGGAGCACCGCCATGTCTGGTGAGCTGAACAACGCCCTCATGGAGTACAAGTCCGATGACTACACCGTCCGCCTGCTGGGCGCGGTGTACAGCGTCCTCCCCGGGGCCCCCGACTGGAGCTACTACAGCTCCCTGGCCCAGGCCGTCAACGCCTTCGATGTGCCCGCCGATCAGGCCCGACGCGCCCAGGAGATCGCCGGCACCGAGCCCATCCAGGACGTCATCTGGATGAGCCGCCTGATGGACAAGGGCGACTCGGGCTACGCCATCTACACCGGCGTTCGCAGCGCCCTGAACCGCTTCTTCGGTGACGGCAGCCGCGGCATCGAGACCGACGACCAGCAGCGCAACGACGCCGTCCTGAAGGCGCTGGGCATCGGCTACATGGCCTGGAAGGCCTTCGACGGCACCATCCCCGAGCGCGCCGCGGCCTTCAAGGCGACCTCGGCGGGCCAGGCCCTGCTCTGGTACTACGGCGCGATCGAGGTGGCCCTGCCCTTCGCCGACAACGCCCTGCTCAAGGGCGGCGACATCATGGCCAACCTCTTCGATGACCTTGGCGCCGAGCAGGTCGACCGGCTGGCCGGGCTCGCCGGCGGCAAGGATCTGGGCGGCGTGCAGGAGATGCTGACCTCCCTCTCCGGCAGCCTGCGCGGCGCCGTGGACGCCGCCGCCCCCCACATCGAGCCCGTCGCCGGCGCGGCCCGCAAGTACGTGCCCGGCGTCATGGGCAGCGCGGACAAGGTCGCGGGCCTCGTCGCCACCGGCGCGGATGTGCTGCCGGTCTACCGACTGCTCGGCGCGCGGCTCGCGGCCGAGGCCGCCATCTACCGGGCGCGCTGACACGCGCCTGACCGTCGGATGATGGGCGCTGTTGAGGATCAGCGGTAGCTGGTACGCTCCCGGGAAGCCTGCCCCGGAGCTGACGCCATGAACACCCTGCTCATCACCCTCGCCCTCTCCCTGACCGCCTGCGACGGCAAGGACGCCGACCTCGACACCGCGGGGCTCGGCACGGTCACCGATGAGACCGGCGACGACGACGGCACGGTCGATGAGACCGGCGGGACCGACGACACGGGCGACGTCACCGACGACACCGGCGGGACGAGCCCGGACGACACCGGCGGCACCGATGACACCGGCGACACCGCGGACACCGACGACACCGGGGCGAGCGGCCCCATC
>Ga0316204_10005484_pt1 | contig 20855 bp, 14 predicted proteins | sample 6monrhotite_MG_2_FD_205661 | JGI IMG/M metagenome (GOLD analysis project Ga0316204, IMG submission 205661) | Microbial mat bacterial communities from mineral coupon in-situ incubated in ocean water Damariscotta River, Maine, United States -... | ecosystem: Environmental > Aquatic > Marine >... | reverse complement strand
ACCCGGCCGATTTCAAGTTACGCGCATTGGCGTTCGTCCTCATGGCGCGCTGATGGAAAAACAAATTCTTCACATTGTTGACGTGGCGCATAACCCCGGTAGTGCGAAAGTATTGGCTGAAACCGCTGGGCATCTTGACTGTAACGGAAAGACCCATGCCGTGTTTGCGATTTTGCGGGATAAAGATATTGCCGGTGTGATCGCTGCAACACAGCATATGATTGATGAGTGGTATGTGGCGGACCTGCCGGTAAACCGTAGTGCAAAAGCAATGGATATTGCTAACATATTGAAACAACAAGGAGTAATCGCACCTGTCCATTGTTATGCATCGATAAAACAGGCTTTGGCGGCCGCCCAGGGTGCTGTCTCTGATGCAGACCGGATAATTATCTTCGGATCATTCCACACAGCGTCAGAAATACTATAATTCGAACAACAAAACCACGTATAATTCGGTGCTGGCAGATGCAGCAATGCCAATGGTGCTTTGATCCTGGTGCTTTGGTTTTGGTGTCTGAAAGGTGAGCCAGCATTATGCCGGTTACTATCCCTATTGGCGATTACCACCGGCCTCTGCGAGTAATACTCAATGAAAATTTGATAGAGACATGAAGTGAATAGTTTACTAAAACAGCGTATAATTGGTGCAGTCGTATTAGTATCATTGGGTATTATTTTTGTCCCCATGTTGTTAACGGGGAAGGATGATTTCACCTCCGATGAACTCAAAACCAACATACCGCCCATGCCAATGTACGAAATAAAGGCGCCCCACGTCTTATTGCTTCCCAGTGAAGCCTCTTCGGAATTGGTCGCGGATTCCCTGGCTATTCAGTCGGCGTCCTCGTCTCCTGAGCCATTGCCTTCAGAGGATTTGTCTTCAGATAAATTACCTTCTTCAGATGCATTGTCGTCAGAGCAAGCGTCCAAAGTGGCGCAGCTTGATGCTGATGTAACGCCGGAAAAGGCGTCGAAAGAACGTAAAACAGATGAAAGCAAGCCTGAAGACTCGGTTACCGCAACCCCGGTGCCCGAAAAAACACCGATAGTAAAACAACCGATAGTAAAACAAAGCATTAAAGCTACTCCCGCTGCATCTGATGCGAAAACAAAGCCAGCATTGACGCCAACATTGACGTCCCCGCCAGCCAAGGCGCAGGCTCCTGTCACAACGGTGGCGGCAGTAACGGTGAAGGAGCCCATTGTTTCAGGTTGGGTCGTTCAAATCGGCAGTTTCAGCGTTGAGAGAAATGCCGTGAAATTACGTGATAAGTTACGTAAAAAAGGCCACGCAAGTTTCGTCGAGTCGTTCAAAAAAAACAACGGCATGATATTCCGGGTTCGAGTCGGACCTGAGCTCACCAAGGATCTGGCCGAAAATTTAAACAAAAAACTCAATCAGGAAACCAAGCTTAAGGGATTGGTGATGCGTTATCCTAATTAATGCCGTCTGCTTTATATATTGTTTGTGACTGAGCCTCATGTAGCTGTCGCTAAGCGTACATAACTAAAGTAAGCGTAACTAACGTAAACGTAACAAAGAATATTGTCGAGGGTGCCACGTTTTTGATTAATACTGGGTATGCAGAAAATAACCGTTTAGCGAGTAACGACGTAATATGCGGCACCAAATTAACTGGTTTATCAATCGCTGTGAAATGCGTCTGCAATGAGCCGGGTTGGGGATAGCAGGGCGTATGGTTTGGGTTGACTATCTAATACCGGGCATCATCGTTTTGTCGGCTTTGTTTAGTCTGATGCGGGGGTTTGTGCGTGAAGCTTTATCACTGATTGGTTGGATTGCTGCGTTTTGGCTGGCCTTGCGTTATGCGAATCCATTAGCAGAACTATTCTTATCAAGCATAACCATTCCTTCACTTAGAATTATCGTCGCATTTACTATTTTATTTGTGCTCACGTTGATGTTGGCTGCACTGGTTAATCATTTGGCAGGGCACTTGGTAAAGCGCACCGGGCTTACTGGTACTGATCGCATGATTGGTATTGTATTCGGTATTGCCAGAGGGGGCGTTGTGGTGTCCATACTGGTAGTGCTGGCGGGCCTGACGACATTGCCACAGGACCCATGGTGGCGTCAATCCATGATGATTGGTCACTTTGAAGGACTGGCTTTGTGGCTGCAAACCAATATTGCGCCAGAAATAAGCGGCAGATTTTTTTATAAATAGTGGTTGGATGAGGGCACTAAAATGCCTGGGGTAATTATGACGGTCTTTGCCATGATGCGCTCGTCGGCAAAAAGTATGTTGATGTCAGAGAGTTTATAATTAAAAAAGTTATAGTCCAGCACCTGCGGCTGGTTAAGTAATAAAGGGCTGTGAAAAGTCTGGAATTTGCACAGTCAATGGATGCCAGTTAGTGTAGTATTAGTGCAATTGCAAATAGCGCAATTGCGAACGTGGCAGACACTATCCTTGTCCGAAACGCATTTAGGGCGAGGAGCAGATATCGAGCAGGATGCCGGGTTGTCACTGAATCTTGTTGAGAAGCGCAATTCAGCACGTTGAGTGTTATGTGGTAAATGATATGCAGATTGGAATTAACTTGGATTTAACTTGGAATTAACTGAGTTAATGGTTCTAATCCCAAGGTATCAGTGTTACCACTAAACGTTATATTTTTATTTATTTATTTATTTATTATTAATTATTAGGGGTTCGAGTTATGTGCGGTATCATCGGTGTTGTTGCAAAAAGTAGTGTTAACCAAATGCTCTATGATGGTTTGACGGTCTTGCAACACCGCGGTCAGGATGCAGCCGGTATCGTCACCTGTGATGAGCAGCGACTGTATTTACGCAAACGAAATGGTTTGGTGCGTGACGTATTTCGAACCAGTCACATGATTCGATTGCCGGGCAATATGGGGATTGGTCATGTGCGTTATCCCACTGCCGGATGTTCTTCTTCTGCAGAGGCCCAGCCATTTTATGTCAATTCGCCATTCGGCATTTCGCTGGCACACAATGGCAATCTAACTAATGCCGAGCAACTTCAAAACGACTTATTTCGTGAAGACCGACGACATATTAATACTGACTCTGATTCTGAAGTATTGCTGAATGTATTTGCCCACGAACTGCAGCAATCCAAAAAGTTAACGATTGATGAGAATGATATTTTTAATGCCGTGCGCGGTGTTCACCGGCGTTGTAAAGGTGCTTATGCCGTTGTTGCCATGATCACAGGTTACGGTATCGTGGGTTTTCGCGACCCTAACGGTATTCGCCCAATTGTATTTGGTAAACGTACCACAAGTGGCGGTGATGAATATGTGATAGCGTCGGAAAGTGTTGCCGTTCACTCACTGGGTTTCGAGTTAATTGGTGATATATCGCCTGGTGAAGCGGTTTATGTTGATAGGGCGGGTAAATTGCACGTGGAGCAATGTGCAGAGAACAGTGAGCTCAGACCCTGTATTTTTGAGCAGGTTTATTTTGCGCGACCGGATTCCATTATTGACAAAATATCCGTATACAAAGCGCGCCTGCGAATGGGGGAATACCTGGCGGATAAAATTTTAAAAGTATTCCCGGATCATGATATTGACGTTGTTGTTCCCATCCCTGATACCAGTCGCACATCCGCCTTGCCTTTGGCAAACAAATTGGGGGTGGTCTACCGAGAAGGTTTTGTAAAAAACCGGTATATCGGTCGGACCTTCATTATGCCGGGACAAAAACAACGTAAAAAATCAGTGCGCCAGAAACTAAATGCAATTGACCTGGAGTTCAAGGACAAGAATATATTGTTGGTGGATGATTCCATTGTGCGCGGTACCACATCAAAACAAATTATTCAGATGGCTCGTGAAGCAGGTGCTAAAAAAGTGTATTTCGCGTCGGCGGCACCCCCGGTCAGGTATCCAAATGTCTATGGTATTGATATGCCGTCAGCCACCGAACTTGTGGGGCATGACCGGAATGAAAAAGAGATTGCAGAAGCAATTGGTGCGGACTGGCTGGTTTATCAGGACCTGGACGATCTAATACGTGCGGCTCAGAAAGGTAATCCCAAGATTAAAGAGTTTGATGCGTCGGTGTTTAACGGTCATTATATTACGGGTGATGTTACTCCAGCGTACCTGGATCGTATCGAACAATTACGTAATGATGCCATGCAGGAAAAGCGCAGGGCGGCGGACAATGCGGTGATTGAGCTGCATAACTCAAACTAACGGCGCCACAGTCCAATGAAACCGGCCCAGGATAGGAAGCTGGTCGAGAATGAGTGATTGATTGCGAGTGATTTTAAAACGGTAACCCATTCAACAACATGGCGTTTGATTGCCCGGATGCATTGACAAATTTCTGGCTAAGTACTAGTCTAACGCCATCATTTGCGCCGATTTGATATATTCAGCTTGCGGGCGCGTTATAAATTCGGCTAAAGCGACAAGCCCGCTTTAGCCAATATAGTCAGGTTGCCCGTGTTTTCCGGTCTTAGTACCCGATCACACCCCAATGGCAAAAACCGACTTATGATGCGCTAAGTGGGTTTTTTTGTGCCTGTTTTTTACGTCAATTATATTGGTTGGTCGTGGCTGATTGTATTGCATTGTTATTTACGCGCTTATACGTATTGTAATTTGAACTGTAATTTGAACTGTAAATTGCACGTTTGTTAAGAAAGAAAATCGACCATTATTTGCTATTGAAAGATTAATTGTTAAAGGAAATTGTGTTATGTCAAAGGATATTCTTAAAGATCCCGGCATTGGTTTTGATACCTTGGCAGTGCGTGCGGGGCAGCACCGTAGTCACGAAGGTGAGCAAAGTGAGCCAATTTTTTCAACCTCAAGTTATGTGTTTAATAGTGCTGCTCAAGCGGCGGCGAGATTTTCCGGTGAAGAGCCAGGGAATATCTACTCCCGGTTTACCAATCCTACCGTGCGTGTATTTGAGGAGCGTCTTGCCGCCCTGGAAGGCGGCGATCGATGCGTGGCGACGGCATCGGGAATGGCGGCAATACTGGCAACCTGCCTGGGTTTATTAAAATCTGGCGATCATATTGTGGCATCCCGCGCTATCTTCGGCTCTACAGTAATGCTGTTTAACAATTACATTGCCAAATTTGGTATTGATGTTAGTTATGTGGACTTGACGGATTTAAATGCCTGGGAACAGGCCATTCAGTCAAATACCCGGTTTTTGTTCCTGGAAACACCATCAAATCCACTCACCGAAGTTGCCGATATTGCTGCACTGGCGTCCCTGGCTCATGATAAGCACTGCTTGCTGATTGTGGATAATTGCTTTTGCACGCCGGCGCTGCAGCGTCCTATCGAATTAGGCGCAGATATTGTTATTCATTCAGCAACTAAATACTTAGATGGTCAGGGGCGGTGTATTGGCGGTGCTGTTGTTGGCGACGAAGAACGGGTTGGTAAAGATGTGTATGGTGTTGTGCGCACCGGCGGGCCGAGTATGAGCCCGTTTAATGCCTGGGTTTTTCTTAAAGGCCTGGAAACGCTGCGCATTCGCATGGAGGCGCATTGCAAAGGTGCTTTACAGTTGGCGCGGTGGCTGGAGCAACACCCTAATGTGGATAAGGTCTACTATCCGGGGTTGGAATCACATGCCCAGCATGCATTGGCAAAACAGCAACAGGCCGGTTATGGTGGCGTATTATCATTTGAAGTCAGCGGTGCAAAGCAGGAAGCCTGGCGGGTTGTTGATGCGACGCAATTGTTATCGATAACTGCAAATCTTGGTGATACCAAATCAACCATTACTCATCCGGCAACGACGACCCATGGTCGACTGACAGCGGAGCAGCGCCTGGAAGCCGGTATTAAAGATAACCTGCTTCGCGTGGCCGTGGGACTGGAAGATATCAATGATATTGAAAATGATTTACAGCGGGGTTTTGACGCAATTAAGTCGTAAGAAGCAAGGCTACTACTTGCTGCTGGATAGGGGGATATGACCTTATCGAGTGTTGTTGAATGCGAGGCACTACCGAGGTAGCGCTGTTCGTCAATTTTTTGTGCCAGTTATGCTGGTAATTATTCGGTTTTATTTAAACGCACTTGCAGTTGTGCTGCTTTGGTTGTTTTGCCGATACTTTTGTAAAGTAATGCAAGTTCCGTCATCATTGCCGTCATCGCGGGATGGCCCGAGCCTATTGTGCCATCAAGGATTTCCAGCGCACGTTCATATAAGGGAAGTGCCTGGGAAAAATAAGCCTGAGAAGACTCATGTAAGCTGGTCATTTCAAGTGTTACGGAATCGGCGGACGTCGCCTGAGTGTTGGTGCGAAGTGTCGCACTGCGAGTATGCTCAGGGTATTGCATTTGCCTGACCGCTAATTTTTCCTCCGAATTGCGATCCATCCTGCCTTGTATATGGTAAATGTTTGCCAGGCTATATAATAACATTGCTACCTGGGGATGCGCAGGACCAAATAATTTTTCTGCCGTTGAAACGGCTTCCCGATAGACAGGCTTGGCTTTTTCATAGGCATTTTGTTTTACATATAAAGCGCCGAGGTTTATGAGTGAGCGGGCAACTTCAGCATGCACATCACCATAGATGACCTTTCGAATAGACAGTGAATGTTTATGCAGTTCCTCTGCAATGTTGTATTTTTCTGTGGCCAGGTAAACATTGGCGAGATTGTTTAGCGCGTTTGCCACATAAGGGTGGGCTGCGCCTAAGGTTTTGTTCCAGATTCTGATTGATTGTTCGTAATTTTGTATTGCCCTGTCATATTGCAGCGTATCGTCATAAAGAACCGCAAGATTGTACATGGATTGTGCCACGGCCGGGTCGCCTTCGCCGAGGGTGTCTTTGCGTATGTTTAATGCCCGGGTATGGTACTGTTCCGATAATTCGGCATTGTTCTCCTCAAAATAGACATTGGCCAGATTGGTGAGTACAACCGCAACATCTTCATGATTTGGCCCAAGCTGATTTTCCAATATCGTAAGGGCATTGCGCATCTGGCGTTTGGCGTTGGTCATGTCACCCAGGGTTTCGGCAACGATACCCAGTTTCAAAAGTGAGTCTGCAGTATTGATGTGATTTGCACCAAAGGTGCTTTCTGCCAATTGGAAAGCGGACTGTGCGGTGGCTGCAGCACGTGCATAATCACCGTTTTCGTAGTGGTTGACAAATTCCGTGGTAAGACGGTCCCAAATTTTCTCTGCAATAGCGGTGGTTTCCTGAATCTGCCCCGAATGCGATTGCTGTTGTATTTCGTTTGCTGTGTCTTGTGCTTTCATAAATGCATAAGACGGGCTGGATAGGCCCAACAAACTGGCTAGGCAAAGCACTGGTAGAATCGCTCTATTGCTCATAATCATTTCCTTGGTTAACGCGGTCTGGCTAACTCGGCAGCGGTGAGGTCTGAACTATCATGACCTGGCAGCTTGATTAGGTTGTGTCATATCTAACAACCGATTTTCGTTATTCGTAACGTTTTCGATGAAGTGCTTTGCACTGTGTTATCCATGTTTTCGGCCATTTTTATAAATTACTTTAGTCTTTGCGTAAAATTGATAGGTGCTTGTTCAGTTGGGTGTTTCTGATGGCTCATTGGATGTGTATGAAAAACAATAGGGTGCGCTATAAGCGTCCACTCTGGTGAAGTTATTCCAGATAAAACAATGATCTGGAACTCACCGCCGGTGGCCAATGGGGGTCTACCCGTGGCCAGGCCACCCTAAATAAATAAATCGATGCGCCGATACAGTTAATTCGTTAGGTCTGAATTGTTAATGTAATTTGCCGGTTTTTTCGTCGTATTGTGAACGTGCGTTGTAATAGTGATATGTAATATCTAAAGCAAAGGGTGGGCCAACTCTCCGTTGTTTCGACATTATTTACGGATACATTGGTGGGTACTTTTCAAGACAATCGCTCTGCAATGTCTGGTGTTGCTCCAAAGTAGGGCATAAGTTATCGGCCAAAGAATCTGTTCAAAGTGTGAGTCAGTTCAAAGTATTATTCGTTTAGCGGTTCTAGTATTTGGTTGTATTGTCGTAAGAGGTAGATATGGGAATTGGGACACAGTCTGAGGATAAAAAAATAACCCCCGGTGATTTGGTTAAAGGTGTATTAGGTCTGGTTTCACTTCCAGATGTCTGTATCCGAATCAGCGAAATGGTAGACAGTCAATATTGTTCTGCGTCTGATATCGGTAAAGTTATTAGTAAAGATGCTGCGTTGACACTGCGTTTGTTGCGCATTGTCAACAGCGCTTTTTATCAGTTTCCATCGAAAATTGAAACAGTTTCCCGCGCAATCACTATTGTCGGTAACCGGGAGTTGCGTGATTTGGTACTGGCGGCTTCTGTTGCCGGTGTGTTTGAAAAAATATCAAGTGATTTAATCGACCTGGATGCATTCTGGCGTCACGGCATCTATTGCGGAATTGTTTCAAGAATCATTGCTACTCGTTGTCGTGTTCTGCACAGTGAACGTTTGTTTGTTGCGGGGTTAATGCATGACGTGGGTCGTCTGATTATCGCGTATAAAATGCCAGAGGAGTGTCACCAGGTATTGCGTTTGATGACACTTAAAGAGTGCACGTTAAGGGATGCTGAACAACAGGTGATGGGGTTTGATCATGCCCAGGTGGGCGCGGCACTGATGGCGGCCTGGTCTCTGCCTGAAAGTCACCAAATGGCGGCCTTGTATCATCATGATCCGCTACAAGCCGATGAATTCAAATTGGAATCCAACATTTTGTATTTGGCAAATATTATTGCGGATATTGCGGAATCTGGTGCTCATGATGAGAATGAGTTGGAACAGGTTCCCACTGAAGTATGGAATACTACCAATGTAGCATCAACGGATGTGGAGTCAATTTTACTTGAAGCTCGGGACCAATTTATTGACGCTTTGTCCCTGTTTCGCCCACGACGTTCCTCCAGCTATGCAGCGTAAAGAAAGTGCGCAGCGTAAAAAATAAGGTTTAGCGTTTATTTTAATTTATTGTTGGAGTGTATCTGTTCTTTCTGTGTCATCAGCTCAGTCAGCAGGCTATCTGCCACCAGCCAGTCATTTGCCGCCAGCCCTTCTTTAAAACCGTTGACTATTTTACTGAGTAATTTGTGTGCTTTTTCATATTGCTGCTGCCTCTGTAGAAATTCACAGTAGCTTGTCGTGCTTCTTAGCTCCAGGGACAATGTATTTTGCTGTTGGGTGAATTCGATGGTTTTGGCAAACCAATTTTCAATTTCCTCGATGGCCGCATTATTTTTGCCAGTGGTCTTGCTTTTGTTGCTGACATTATAGCTTTCACTGAGGATTACGGCCTTCAGGCGAAATATTTCCCCTTTAAAAAAATATTCTTTATGGTTGCTTAGTTCGCCAATTGCTTTGTTGATGACTTTTGTGGCCCCCTTATAGTCTTTAATTTGAATATACATGCGGGTCAGTAGCGTCTGGAAATAGGTGAGTGCAAGTTGGCTTCCAGCGTTGCAATAACTGTTTAGGGCTTTTTCAAAGTCTGCTATGTGACATTCGTCACCGGTTTTTGTCAGTTGCGCCCAGGATAACAGCATTTTGCTGGTGTCGAGCCAAAAGGAGAAGTCGTGCTGATTACACAAATCGATTACACGATTGGCTAATTCCTCGGTTTTCGTACGGTCACCTCGTAGCTGGTGTATGATCGCCTCAAAGTAGGTGGCATAAGCTTCGCTAAACGGATGATTTAAGTCAGTGGCTAAGGATAATGCCTGGTTGATTCTTTCGACGGCCTGGTCCGTAAAGCCCATCTGCCAGTAGACACATGCCGCGCAGCCCAATATTGCCACTTCGGTATCTTGTCCATAAATGGCATTGTTGGCCCGACCGGTGCGCAGCGGCACGTTGATGTCAATTCCGCGCTGTAAATATTTGTAAGCTTTGGTTACGTTTCCGCACCAGAATTCAGTTGCCCCAATGGCGCGATTCGCTTCCAGCATATAATTGTCATTTTGGGTATTCTTCGCGATATCTCGAATTTGCGTGGCCAGTTCCCTGATGGTGTCCATGTCACCTCTAACCAGATAGAACTCCCATAATCCGCATAGAATGGGGAAAATGTTGGTGACATTGTCGATTTTTCGGCAAAGCACGTAAGCCCGCGCATAGGCTTCCTCGACTTCTTTTGCCGAATAGCCTTTTACTAACATATAGACAAGCCCCAGGCTTGCCTGAATTTGCAACTCCAGTCCGGATTTTTCAGGGCACTTTTCAATATGTTCGAGCGCTTTGAGTCCATTGAGCAAGTGGGCGATTGCGTCCGCGTTGGCTGAACGCTGCATGGCCATGCGACCGGCACGTAACCAGTACTGGGTGGCATTCTGATAATCGCCAGCTTCGGTACAGTGGTGCGCCATAATTTCGGGGTTTTCTTCCACTTTTTCCGGGAACTGTGTGCTGAGTACTTTTGCTATCCTGCGGTGATACTTTTGGCGGGTTTTTTTCAGCAACGATTGATAAGCAACTTCATGCACCAGTGCATGGCGAAACGTATACGATGCTAGCGGAGGTATACCACGTTGATAGAGCAGCTCATGACAAACCAGGTCCGCTAATTGTGTATCCAGGTCTTTGTATGTGTCGGCGGCGACGGCGCGTAGCAGGGCGTGGGCGAATTCGCGCCCCAGTGTCGCGCTCAATTGTGCAATTTCTTTCCCAGGGCCAAGACGATCCAGCCTCGCCATCAATGAGTCCTGAAGGGTTGATGGAATGGCAAAGGTAGAGAGTGGTGCGGCCAGCTTGAATTGCTGGGGGGTTTCAGTTAATGAGTCAGATTCTATCACCATTTTTGTGAGTTCCTCGACAAAAAAAGGTGTACCGTCGGTTTTGCTGATAATGTCGTTGAAAATGGGGGCGGGCAATTCCTTGTTGTGAGCAATCCACTTGATCATGCGACCGGATTGTTTGCGCGTGAGTCGATTGATAGAAATTTGCGTCAAATGCGATCGCGGTGTCCAGGGAGGCGTAAACTCCAGACGATAGGTGAATAGTCCAAATATATTATAGCCGGGCGCCTTATCGATTAGCAGCCCTAATAGTTCAATGGTGGTGGGATCGATCCAGTGCAGATCTTCAACTATGATAACCACCATTTGTTGAGAAGCCATACCCAGCACAAGCCCTAAAAGTGCTTCAAGTGTTTTTTGCTTACGTTGTTGCGGCGTATATTGTAAAGCCGGGTAAGTCGTTTCGGAGACGGGGATGGATAACAGCTCCGCCAGTAAGGGGACGGTATCATTAAGGGGTATGCCAAACGCAATCAGTGGCGATTCCAGTAGCTGAATTTTCTCTTCATCAGACTGGCATTTATCCAGTTGCAGAATTCGGTGCAACACGGTCAGTACGCAGTGTAAAAAGCTGTTTTTGTGGTAAGGTGAACCCCAGAACTCAAATAATGCGCTGGAGTCTTCTGCCACATTTTCGCGCAGAAACTGCGCCAGACGGGATTTTCCAATACCGGCTTCTCCACTTAGCAATACCACCTGGCCTTCACCATTAGTGGCTTGTGTCAGTCTATCAAGAATCAACGCGGATTCCTGTTCACGGCCAATCATGGGCGTCTGGTTGGCCGTATTTGACAGGTGTTGCTGGGTATGTGATTCGCTGGCGGCGTCAACCTGATAGAGATCAACTGGATGAGACAGTCCTTTAAGCTGGTGTACGCCAAGCGGGGTGGAGATGAACTTAGGGCGCACCAGTCGTAGCGTTGCACCGCTAATGACGACGGTATTTGGTTTTGCAAGATCCTGCAGGCGTGCGGCAATATTTGGGGTTGTACCCAGGGCAAGCGATTGCCTTTCATCATCCCCAGTACCACCGATGACCACAAGTCCGGTATGAATGCCTACCCGCACCGATAGTTTAATGTTGTTTTCTTTGGTCAGGCGCTCACTTAATAATAACATGCTTCGAACTAACTCGAGCCCGGATTGTACGGCCCGCACAGCATCATCTTCATTGGCAATGGGATAGCCAAAATAGGCCAGGATGCCGTCGCCAAGATACTGTGCAATATAGCCGCTGTATTTTTTAACCACTGCATGGCAAATATCCCGGTATTCTCCAATAATGTCACGTAAATCCTCCGGGTCCACATGCTCGGATAACGCGGTCGAGCCGACAAGATCACAAAACATAACGGTAAGCTGGCGGCGTTCAGCATAAGAGTGGAATGTGGGAGGAATGGGCGCTATTTCAGCTTGCTGCGCAGGCTCTGCTGCCAGGGTTTTGCCGGGCTTGATTGTTTGTGATGACAATGACGAGCCACAATTGCCACAAAATTTAAAATCGCGGGGATTTTCAAAATTACAGCTGGCGCAGACAGGTATCAATGGCGATGCACATTGACCGCAAAATTTCATTCCCTCAGGATTTTCAAATCCGCAACTATCACAGTGCATAGTATTTTCACCTAATTTGGTTTGTTGTGCTGCCTGCTGCCGGTTATCGCTGTTTATCTAATTGTATTCATTCGGATAAACATCCACAGTCGTTCGACTGAGGGTCATCGCCAGGTAATTTTAACGATAAAACGATTGGTTTTTTCGGCGTATTATATCCTATTTTCTTTTTTATGTTTCCTCATTGGGCATGTATACCTTAATGCCTGCTTATTATCTAGCAAAATGTTGCCAGATAATTTGTTGGTCCTGATCTCATGGGTACAGCCATGTTACATTGTGGTGCATGGCGGGGTTGCTGCTGCCTGATTCGTTAAGGGGGGAGGGGATTTAGGTCGATGCGTTTTGAGTAATTCTCAACGTAATATTGGATACTACACCTAAGTCTTAAACGCTTTGGGTATATACCCCCTAAATTGACACCTTCTATGACGATTCCCCCGGTATCGCTGACGTTTTGAAAGTGATGAGGGATTCGGGTGAATGCTATTGATGGTTAATTTTATTGCTGGTGTCGATATGTACAGTGTTAATCGGTGCACTTACCTGTATTGGTTTAGGGTTTATGATAACCGCGTCACAGAAAGATGACGCCAATTGCATCATACTTCGTTTGTGGCAATAATTTTTGCGGCGATAATTACAGTTAACTGAGGATTTTTAGGGTATGAATGTTTATAAACCTGACTTAATGACGGTGCTGGTTTTATTTGTCATCGTCGCGGTAATTATTACCACGAGTGCCACCATGAGTGTTGGCAACGGTGACGAGGTTGCTTCAAGGCTAACGTCAGGCGGACCTGCTGATGATAATGCCGGGTTGATGAAAACAGGGCTGATTGACAAGTCCCATTCCGCACATCGAGGGTACGCATTGTATCCTGCGGCTGCGGTATCTGATTTATCGTCCGCAGTATCAGCTGATCGCAACGAGCAAATGCTCCTTAACTAGCGTCTCAGATATTACTGTAATGTGGGAGGCTGTGGCGAGGATAGCAGCGCTACCTAAACCGTGTCGGGAGTCCCCGTGCCCTTACACACCGTAAAATTGCCTGTGGGGTGCCCGGGGACATATATACTGATTCTAATCGACGGTATTAGCCGCCAATTTGCGTACTGCTGATATTTTTTTCAATCAACGCATAAGCTGAGTGATTGTGAATGGATTCAAAATTTTCAGACTCCACAATATAACCACTGATTCTTCTGTCTTCGTTCAGTTTTACTGCAATATCACGCACCATATCTTCAACAAATTTAGGATTATCGTAGGCTCGTTCTGTGACGTACTTTTCATCCGGTCGTTTCAACAGGCCGTAAAGTTCGCAGGATGCGGTTTTTTCCACAACGTCGATAATATCCTCAATCCAGACAAACTCATTGGTTCTCACCGTAATCGTGACATGGGAACGTTGATTGTGGGCACCGTAGTCAGAAATTTTCTTTGAACAAGGGCATAAGCTGGTTACCGGTACCAGTACTTTTAGAATGGTGCTGTGTTTACCGTCTTTAACTTCGCCATAAAAGGTGACATCGTAGTCCATAAGACTCAACACGCCGGATACTGGGGCTGCTTTGTTGACGAAATAAGGGAATGCCATTTCAATATGGCCGGCTTGAGCTTCAAGGCGCTCGACCATTTCCACTAGAATTTCCTTAAATGATTTTACAGAAATTTCCCGTTCATGCTGATTGAGAATTTCCACAAAACGTGACATATGTGTGCCCTTAAAATTGTGAGGCAGGTTCACATACATGTTAAAGCTGGCAATAGTATGTTGATCACCGCCACTGCGATCCCGCACTCGAATGGGATGCCGGATATCTTTAATGCCAACCTTATTGATTGGCAGCTTGCGCGTATCCGCACTATTTTGTACGTCAGCGATAGGTGATTTTGAGGCTTTTGACATGATGAGTAATTCCAGAATGCAGCGCTGGTGGCCAGGCTTGTTTATTCGCTATAAGTCACACAGGCCCGCTCTGTTTCCCAGAGTGTGACAGCAGCTACAGTAACGCGTCCCTGGTTTACAAGATTGTTATTTATAATCTCAGAAACGCCCCGATAAATAAATGCGGCTAGGTTTTCGGCGGTTGGGTTTTCGACGTCGAATGGTTTAATTTCGTTTAGGTAACGATGATCCAGTTGATCGGTAATCGACCTGGTGGCACGTTTAATGTATTTAAAGTCAATGGCCATGCCGACATCGTTTAGCGAGGAAGCAACGACTTCCACCTCGACCTTCCAGTTATGACCGTGCATACGACTGCAATTACCGGGGTAATCCCTAAGTGTATGCGCAGCGGCGAAATCCGTTACTATTTTTAGTTTGTAAGAAGCATTCATTTGTTGACTAAAATGCTAAGGTATTTTTGGGTTGATGGCAAGTTTTTCCTGACATAAACGGTTTAATGGCTTCAATTATACCAGAAGTGTTTAACCCACAGGCAGCTAAACACTCTTCACGGCTGCCTTGCTCAATAAATTGGTCAGGTATACCTATATTTAGCATGGGTATAAGGATGTTTTTGGCCGCCAGGAAATCGTTAATGGCCCCTCCCGCACCGCCGGATATAGCGTTTTCTTCAACGGTTACAAAATAGTCATGATTTGCAGCCAGTTTTGTTATTAAATCTTCATCGATCGGTTTTACAAAGCGCATATTCACGACGGTGGCCCCCAGTTGCTGCCCGGCTTCAATCGCAGGTTGCACCATACTGCCAAACGCCAGTAGGGCGATGTCCTTACCTTCAATAATTTGCTCAGCCTTGCCGATTGGAAGTGCTTTCATTACCTCGTTTACACGTGCGCCGGGGCCGCTGCCACGCGGATAACGTATTGCACTTGGGCCATCGAATTGAAACCCGGTGTAGAGCATCTGCCGGCATTCATTCTCGTCCGCGGGCGCCATGATAACGATATTGGGAATACAGCGCAGGTAGCTAAAATCAAAACTACCGGCATGCGTCGGGCCATCGGGGCCTACCAGGCCTGCCCGGTCAATGGCGAACAGCACCGGCAGGTTTTGAATGGCAACATCATGAATAAACTGATCGTATGCCCGTTGTAAAAATGTGGAATAGATGGCAACCACCGGTTTAAGTCCTTCACAGGCCATGCCGGCCGCAAGGGTCACACTGTGTTGTTCGGCGATGCCTACATCAAAATAGCGGGTAGGAAAGCGCTTGGAAAACGCCACTAGGCCAGATCCTTCGCGCATTGCCGGCGTGATGCCCACCAGGCGCGGGTCCAGTGCCGCCATGTCGCATATCCAGTTGCTAAATACCTCGGTATATGTCGGGTGGGCGGGCTTTTTCGCCGTTGAATGTATCTGCCCGGTTACGGCATCAAAGGGTGAAACGCCATGGTACGTGCAGGGATTGTCTTCTGCCGGTGCAAAGCCTTTGCCCTTTTTGGTGACCACATGTAAAAACTGGGGGCCATCCAAAGACTTTAAGTTCTGCAGTGTGGTTACCAGTGTGTCCAGATCATGGCCATCAATGGGGCCTATATAATTGAAGCCCAGCTCTTCAAATAAAGTGCCGGGAATGACCATGCCTTTGACATGCTCTTCCGCCCGTTGCGCCAGAGCCCACACACTGGGCATTTTGCCCAGCACTTTTTTACTGCCTTCGCGCACGGTTGAATATAATTTGCCAGAGAGTATTTTAGCCAGGTAATTGGATAAACCACCTACGTTAGGCGATATCGACATGTCGTTATCGTTGAGTATGACCAGCAGGTTGGCGTCCAGTGCACCTGCATGATTCAACGCTTCAAATGCCATGCCTGCCGTCATGGCGCCATCGCCAATGACCGATACGACCTTACGTTGTTTGCCTTCCTGTTTTGCGGCGATCGCCATTCCCAGGGCGGCACTAATGGAGGTGCTGGAGTGACCGACTCCGAAGGTATCGTAAGGGCTTTCACTGCGGCTGGGAAAGCCCTTTAAACCATCTTTTTGCCGCATCGTCGGCATTTGATGGCGACGGCCGGTGACAATTTTATGTGGATAGCTTTGGTGACCCACGTCCCAGACTAACCGGTCAGTCGGGGTATCGAACACATAATGCAGTGCGACGGTGAGTTCTACTGTGCCTAACCCTGCGGCTAAATGCCCGCCGGTCTTGCTGACCGATTGAATTAAAAACTGGCGTAACTCGGTGGCAAGCACCTGGAGCTGTGCTTTATCGAGGCACCGAATATCATCGGGGGTGTCAATTTTTTCTAACAGCGCAAACGTATTTGGCTCTTTGGCTTCTGAATCTGTCATATCATTAAATCAATCAAACCGAATATGTCGCTGGTAATGGAGGCTTAAGTCCACAACTATTATTGGGCGAACCGATATTATCGAGCTATTTACCCAGGTGATGCTTATCATTCCAGTTATGTATTATGTGCCATCCGCGCGCCACAGCAAACCGTTGCTCAACAAAAACTTACCTAGCAAACACTTAGGTCACCAACTTAGGTTATCAGCCCTGATGCATTTTGTATTGCACTAACATATTGCACGAACGTATTGCGCAAGAAATAGCCGTGTAGTATATCAGTTTTGCCGGCGAATGATATAATCTGCTATCCAGCGTAGCGGGTTAGCCCGATCTCCCAATTGGCTGACACTGTGTAATGCCTGTGCTATTAGATCCTGCGCCATCGCTTTGGATTCTTTAATTCCAATGAGGCTGGGGTAGGTGGGCTTATTACGAGCGATGTCGGCACCTTGTAACTTGCCTAATGCTTCAGTGTCACCTTCAACATCGAGAATATCGTCCTGTATTTGGAAGGCCAGGCCAATACACTTCGCGTAATGATCGAGATTTTCCATCCGAGTCGGGTCTACTAGCGGTTGACTAATGGCACCCAGGCGAACGCTGGCGCGAATCAGGGCACCGGTTTTATGGATATGCATGTTTTCCAGTTCTGCCAGGTTAAGTGCCTGACCAACGGACGCCAAATCGATAGCCTGGCCGCCAGCCATGCCTCGCGAACCGCTTGCCTGTGCCAGGATATTCACCATTTCCAGTCGCCGTGCTGAATTGTCGGTCATGCGGTTGTCGTGGGCCAGAATATGAAATGCCAGGGATTGCAACGCATCTCCCACCAGAATCGCAGTGGGTTCATCATATTGAATGTGACAGGTTGGCTTACCACGGCGTAACGCATCATCATCCATGGCGGGTAAATCATCGTGCACCAGTGAATAGGCGTGAATTAACTCCACGGCACAGGCGGGCCCATCTAACTTTTCGATAGGAATATCAAGTGCCTGGCCAGTGGCATACACCAGTGTGGGACGAATACGTTTGCCACCGTCCAGACAGACGTAGCGCATCGCTTCATGTAATTTATAGGGAATAACATCTGGTTCCGGTAACCAGGAAGACAGAGACGTTTCGACACGTTGTTGGCAGCGTTGTAAAAAATGAGAAAATGGCACGGTGTTTTCCTATGAATATTGTCGGTTGAGTATTTTTCGGATAAATCAAATTGTCGGGATTACTGCATGGAGCCCTAATCTAGCCAATGATTGCTGCAAGCGCTTTGGGCTGGGTACGCCAAGATTGTTTTGCTGAGCTGGATTATTGTGTGGGTTCGGACTGATCAAAATCTTCGATATTGTCTTTTCCGTTGACCTCTAACAGCATTTGTACTTTTTGTTCTGCTTCTTCAAGTGCTTTTTGACAAGTACGGGTTAACTCAATGCCGCGTTCAAATTTTTTCAATGAATCTTCCAGGCTGATTTCACCTTGCTCCATTTCGGTTACCAATAATTCCAGTTCGCTGATAGCGCTTTCAAAATTGTCAGATTTTTTGGATTTTTTTGCCATAATTTGTGTTTGCCTGTGTATGCGGGCTAATGCGTTCCCATATTTTATTTTATGGTTATTGGTTGATGCTTATTGATTTATAGTAATTGATTTATGGTAATGGTTTTAGGTTGTTGTATTAATATGAATGTTTCAAGCCCGTTTTCAACCGAGTGTTTTAAGATGATTATCGTTGAGTTGCTGGGCCGCCACGTTCATTGGCGGGGGCTTTACTATTCTCAGTTGGTACTCAGTTAAAAGGTGATAATCGTTTAAAGCATTGTCCCTTGTTGTTGTAGTTATATACCCGTGGCGTTTAGAGTTTAGGCATAATTGTGCACCCTATTTGTTTCATAACAGCGTCTATGGCTGCGTTGAAATAAACAGGAAGCGCACTTAGCACCTAATAACACCTGCATTATAAACACCACGGGTATATTGCGTGTAATTTGATGATGCTGATGTCGAGACGCCGACGAATACTACTATTATTGGGTACCCTGAAAAACGTCCGACGTTAACCTACATTTATATTATCGTCAAATGGCAGCGTAAAAAATGTCTCGAAGATTTACTGGAATTATTGACAATTTCAGCAATACTGTTAAAGTTACCAATTTAGACTTAGTCTAAATTGAGGTTGGTGGTCACAAATTACGCGCTCTTAAGTTGCGTATAATTAAAGTCGAATACCTTAACGTAGTATTAATAAGGCTTTCAATAAGCTTTCAATAAGGTATTGAATTTAATGCAGACAAATTCACAGGTATCATTTATAGTCCCTCTAGCTACGGCAACCACTGTAGATTGATACCTATTTATTAATAGCTATGTCACTTTATTCCGATAATCGTATGGAGGAAAAATATGGAACTGAAAGGTAGTAAAACCGAAGAAAACTTAAAAGACGCTTTCGCTGGAGAGTCGCAAGCAAACCGTCGTTATCTTTATTTCGCAGCAAAGGCCGATGTTGAAGGTTATAACGATGTAGCCACCGTTTTCCGTTCCACAGCGGAAGGTGAAACCGGTCATGCACACGGGCACTTGGAGTATTTGGAGCAGGTTGGTGATCCCGCAACAGGTTTACCCATTGGAAGCACAGGAAATAATCTGAAGGCGGCTATTGCTGGTGAAACCCACGAATACACCGACATGTATCCGGGTATGGCTAAATCTGCACGCGATGAAGGCTTTGATGAAATTGCTGACTGGTTTGAGACACTGGCTAAAGCAGAACGCTCTCACGCTAACCGATTCCAAAAAGCATTGGATACGTTGGATAGCTAACAACGACTTAACGTTAACAGTAAGGTGGTTGCCTGATTGTTGGTAACTGCCAGAACTTGAACGCCGCACCGATAGCGACAATAATTGATTTGTATCATGGTATAAGCCCTGCATGTTAGGGCTGGTCAGGTCATTCGTTGTGATTCGGTGTGGTGCGTTTATTTGTTGATGCGCGTTAAACTTACCTTAACAGCCTTGTACAATATTTGTGTGCAATAATCGCGTAAATAGCGGTATAAATAGTTTAGTAAATACTGTTTATACCATTGTTTGTAAAGAATTGTAAAATCTCTGTCATTCGTCGCAAACGTTATGCGGCGAAATGCGGAACTCAATATTCAAAAGCAGTTAGCAGAATAAATCCTAGAATACACCTTTTTCCCAGCAGTGAGATAATTCATGAGTGAGCAAATTAATTCACGCCGAGAAGGGAGCTTAGAGGCACCCACGAGGCACCCTATTAATTGGCAGGATCCGGCGTTTTACGATGAAGACGCGTTATTTAAGGAACTTGAGCGGGTTTATGATATTTGCCATGGATGTCGCCGGTGCTTTAATCTTTGTAACTCATTTCCAACCTTGTTCGATGCGATCGATGAATCTGAAACAATGGAATTGGATGGCGTTGACAAAAAAGTCTATTGGGATGTTGTCGATCACTGCTATTTGTGTGATATGTGCTTCATGACCAAATGTCCCTATGTGCCGCCGCATGAATGGAATCTTGATTTTCCGCACCTGATGTTGCGCGCTAAAGCTGTTAAATTTAAAAAGCAAGGCGCCTCTTTTCGCGACAAGCTACTTACATCAACCGATACGGTTGGTAAGCTGGCGAGTATTCCGGTGGTGGTTCAGACGGTGAATGCAGCCAACAAAAATTCGGCGGCTCGCAAGTTATTAAAAAGTGTATTAGGCGTACATCCCGATGCGGTCTTGCCTGAATATCACGGTAAAACACTGCGCAAGCAAGCCGGGGCGATGTTGGGTAAGAATGAACATCCGGTAACAGTGGAAGCAACAGATATCACCAAGGGTCGTGTTGTGTTGTTTTCAACGTGTTATGGTAATTATAACGAACCGCAGTTGGGCGTGGATCTTATTAAGATTTTTCAGCACAACGGAATCGCCATGACATTGGCGGAGCAGGAGCAATGTTGTGGTATGCCAAAGCTGGAGCTTGGTGATCTGGATGCGGTAAAACAAGCTAAAGATGCCAATATTCCTATCTTGGCGGAATATGTGCGTCAGGGCTGGGACATTGTCGCGCCGATTCCCTCGTGCGTATTAATGTTTAAGCAGGAACTGCCTTTAATTTTTCCCGATGACAAAGACGTCGCATTGGTTCGAGACGCGAT
>Ga0316204_10005483_pt1 | contig 20865 bp, 16 predicted proteins | sample 6monrhotite_MG_2_FD_205661 | JGI IMG/M metagenome (GOLD analysis project Ga0316204, IMG submission 205661) | Microbial mat bacterial communities from mineral coupon in-situ incubated in ocean water Damariscotta River, Maine, United States -... | ecosystem: Environmental > Aquatic > Marine >... | reverse complement strand
TGGCCTATCGCATCGCGCCGCAGGCGTCGCCGGGCCAGCCGCCCGCGCCCTCGCGCAGCACGAAGCGCTGGCCGGGATCGCCCCAAAAGTATCCGGTGAAGAGCTGGGCTTCGTTGTAGTCCAGGGTCTCCGTGAGGCAGCCCACGCTGTCGCCGGGCAGCACGGTGGCCGGCGCGTCGAAGCCCAGCAGTCGCTCCACGCAGCCGTCGCCGCCGCAGCAGCCCGCGTGGATGACCGTGAGCTTCAGGTCGGGGCGGGCGGCCTGGAGCGGCCAGTACAGCTCGGCCTCCCGCCCATCCCGCAGGCGCACCATGGCGACCTCCGCGCCCTGGGGCAGCCGCCCCGCGAGGTCCGCCGCCATGGCCCGCAGCTCCCCGCCGCCGCAGACCCCGCCGTCCATGAACAGCCGCTCGGCCTCGACGCGCGGGAAGGGCACGGTGGGCTTCACCGGGAGGGCCTCCTCGTGGCCGCGGACCGCCGCGACCTGGGAGCTCACCCCCAGCGCGGGCCACGCCAGCGCCAGGGTCAGCCAGGGCACGCGCCGCAGCGCGCAGCCCGCCAGCACGGTGAGGACCACGGACGGCGCGCCGACGTACCTCGGGTCCATGCGGTCGCCGATGAGCACGGCCACCGCGAGCAGCCCGCCGACGCCGAGGGCGGCCGCCAGCATGCGGGCCCGCCGCTCCGGGCCGGGCAGCAGCGCGCCGATGGCCGCCGCGCCCCCGAGGATCGGGTGCCCCGCCCACCAGGGGATCTCCCAGAGCCGCCGCGTCCCCGCCGCGATCGCCCCGGGCCAGTCACTCAGCGCCGGGGGCGCGCCGCCCGTCCCCATCCACCACGTCCCCAGCAGCCCCCCGCGTGGCCGCGGCCGCAGCAGGGGATCGAGGGTCTCCAGCCAGGGCAGCACGCCGAGGCCGGCGCCCAGCGCGACCATGACCAGCGCCAGCGCCGCCGCCGCCGGCGAGGCGGTCAGGGCCGGCGTCACCAGCAGCAGCGGCGCCAGCGGCAGGGCGATGGGCTTCACGGCCACCGAGAGGCCAGCAAGCAGCCCGCCGAGCCCCGGCCGCCCGCTCCAGGCGAGGGCGATCCCGCCGGTCATCAGCGCGATCGCTGGCGCGTCACCGCCGGCCGTGGCCGCCGGGTAGACCAGCAGCGGCGCGCAGGCCGCCGCCAGGCCGGGGCCCCACAGCCCGCCGCCGAGCCGTCGGCCCATCACCGCCGCCGCCGCCGCCGTGGCGGCCCCGGCGATCACCGACAGCACGCGGGCGCCGCCGAAGAGGCCGATGAGCAGCGGATGGAGCGGGTAGGGGTGGCCGCCCAGCGTCACCGCCGCCGTGGCCCCGGATCCGTCCGGTCCGAAGACCCCGGGGCCGATCCACCACGCCGCGAGCGCGCGCAGGCCGAGCGCCAGCGCGGAGATGACCGCGATCGTGCGAAGCGACTTCACCGGCTCACAGCGTAGTAGATGCGCGAGCCAGACGGCGCCCGCGCCACGCCGATGGGCGTCAGGGTGTAGAGGCGCCGCATCCGCAGCCTGCGGGCCATCAGCCCCCGGCTGTTCCAGGCGTAGTGGATGGCCTCCTCCCGCCAGCACACGTCCTTATCAGGTCCGTCAGGTCCATCAGGTCCGTCGGGCCAGTCATTCCAGTGGCTCTCCGGCGCGAGGGGATCGTCCTGGATCTCCGCGCACTCAGGCGGCGGGCCCAGGCTGTCCGTCCGCTCGGCCAGCATGTCCTCGAAGGTCGACTGCGGCGCGTAGTACCAGCGCGCGACCTCCCGGCAGCCCAGGAGCGAGAGGACCAGCGCCGCCGGAACGCAGGCCCGCCGAAGGAGCGCCGCCGGGCGCCGATGCTCCCAGCTCACCGCCGCCACCACCCCGGCCAGCGCCACCCCGCCGGTCAGCCCGTGCCGCCAGCCGTAGTCGTCGAAGCAGGCGCCCACGAGGTGAACCCACCCGGCCGCCGCCAGCCAGCGCCAGCTCCCCCGGTTGACGGCGAGCGCGACCACGACGAGCCCCAGCGGCGCGCCGAGCGGCCCGAGGAAGTCCGGCAGCAGCAGGTTCGCCGGCAGCACATCCAGCGGTCCGTGCAGCGGCGGCGCCGTCTCCAGCAGCGGCAGCATCGCCAGCCCGCCCAGCGCCCCCGCCGCCGCCCTCGGCCCGGCCATCAGCGCCACCGCCGGCGCCAGCAGGGCGAGCTCCACCCGGAACAGGCAGGCGGCGGCGTAGAGCCCCGCGCCGACCCAGCCCCGCGCCGCCAGCGCGCTCACGATCAGGAGCTGCGGCAGGGCCACGTTGTAGGCCGAGGTGGACCAGAAGGCGTGGGCCGGCGAGGCGGCGATGAGCGCCGCGGTGACCCAGCCGGCGCGCTCCCCGAGCTGCCGCCCCGCGGCCAGCCCCGCCGCGCCCACCGTGAGCACGCCGAACACCAGCGCGAGCCACAGCAGCAGGTTGGGGTCGTCCGAGAGCCGGCCGAGCTGCCGGTAGAGCCAGGCGAGGGTGGGGTAGAGGCGGGTGCTCTCTCCGAGCGCCTCGCCTTGAAAGATCCGCAGGTAGTCCAGCTCGTGGCCGTCGTAGCGGTGTCGCTGGAAGGGAATCCAGGCGCCCCGCACGGCCACCGCCGCGACGCCGAGGGCGGCGGCGCCGAGGGCTCGCGGCGGTGTCACCAGGGCGCGCGGATGGGAGGGCATGGACGTGAGTATGTTCCAATGCGCGGCATGCAACGGCTGCGGACCCCGGACTTCTGGCGCGGGCTGGCCGCGGAGGCGCTGGCCGCGGCGGCGGGGCCAGCGGTGCTGTTGGTTGGACTGCGGGGCGTGCTCCCGACCCTGAAGACCGGGCTCTGGGGCCCGGCGGATCCATGGCTCAACGTGGACTTCAACGGGGGCTGGTGGCTGTGGTGGGCGGGGTCGGAGCAGGCCTCGGGGCGCTCGCCCTGGGCGCGGGTGGACTGGCCGGCGGGGGCGGAGAGCATCGCGGGGGTGTTCCCCAACCCGCTGGAGCTGCTGGCGCTGGGCTGGGTGGTCGGGGCGCCGACGGCGCTGGCGTGGAACCTGGTGCAGCTGGCGACGGTGGTGCTGAACCTGCTGGCGGCTCACGCGCTGATGCGGGCGGCGGGGGCGAGTCGGTTGGCGGCGGCGGCGGGCGGGGCGCTGCTGGCGGCGTCGCCGGTGCTGCTGCATGAGGTCGCGGGCGGGCGGCCGGTGACGCTGGTGGCGTGGCCCGGGCTGCTGGCGCTGGCGCTGCTGGCCCGGGTTGTGTTCCGCGCCTCGTCGGATGCGTCGGATGCGGTGGAGACGTCGGGTGAGGGCGCGCTGTCGGGGCGGGCGGCGGTCGCGGTGGGGGTCGCGGCGGGGGCGCTCGCCGCCGCTCAGGGGATCGCCTACGCGTGGTACGGGGCGGCGCTGTTGCTGATGGGCGTCGCGGCGATCGCGCCGGGGCTGCGGCGCTGGCGCGCGGTGGGGCCGGCGGTCGCGGCGGCGGTCGTGACGGGGTTGGTGTGTGTCGCGCCGTATCTGTGGTGGCTGGCGGATGGGCTCTCGGCGGTGCCCGTGGATGTGCCTCCGGCGGGCTACACGTCGCTGCCGCTCGCGGGGCTGTGGGGGATGGCGGTGCCTGAGCGGTACTGGCTCCACCCGCTGCTGTTCGGGGCGTCGTTGTTGGGGGTACGCGGCGGCGGGCGCTGGCTGGCGGCGGGCTGGGTGGGGCTGGCGATCGCGGTGGGGCCGGGGGTGACCTGGGCGCTGGGAGAGCCGTTTGCGGCGGGGCCGTGGGCCTGGGTGAGCTGGCTCATCGAGGCGGCGAATCGGAACCACCATCCGCTTCGAGCGACGCTGTTCGCGCTGCCGCTGCTGGCGACGGCGCTGGCGCTGGGGGTGGACCGGATGCGGTGGCCTCGGGCGGTGGCCGTCGGGGTGTTGGTGTCGTCTGTGTGGGGGATGGGCGCGTTGGATCGGGTGGGAACCTACGCCCAGCCGCCGACGCCGCCGTTCGCGGCGGTGGCGATCCCGGGGGAGGGGGCGGTGGCGGATGTGTTGGGGCAGCGGGCGCAGACGGCGTTGAGTCTGCAGACGGTGCATGGGCGGGCGGTGACGGAGCCGCTTTGGACTGTGCGGCAGCAGGAGGGGTTTCACGGGCGGCTGGATGGGCTGTCGAGGGGGGTGGCGCCGCCGGAGGGGTTCTGGGATGCGCTCAGGGCGTCGGGGGTGAGCCATGTGCTGGTGTTTGATCGGTTCGGGGATGTGTCGCCGGGGGTCGCGGTGATCGTGGAGGACATGCTGGGGCCGCCGGTCACCTCAGGGGTGTACGCGCTGGAGAGAGAGTGAGCTGGCATTCAGCTTCGTTCGTCCCCGGCTCCACAAGGAGCGCGCTCGCAGCCTGTTGGTTGGTTGGTTGGGCCTTACCGCAAATCCGTACCTCTACGGTTCATGACGCGGTCTCACTGAGCCCCCACCTTCCACCAGAACGCACCGCCTCCCCACCCTCTCGCTGAGCCCTCACCTTCCACCAGCACGCGCCGCACGACGCGCGCCAACTGCGAAGAGGTACCTGTGAGGAACGTGCCGTCCCAGCGCCTCACGCGAGAGGGTGTTGCGACGTCAGATGCCTCGCCGCAAGGCGACATCAGGAGGCAAGACCTTGCGAACACGTGGACGGTTTTCGACGGAGACAAGCTGTTGCTCTTCTGCGAACCCACGCTGTAAAACCGGCCAGGTTTCGCAATGGATGCAAACCCAGGTGGGCATGCCAGACGACCCGAGAGTCACTGCACAGGGGTGTGAAAGGCGATGACGACGAGGAACGAGGAGGAAAACTTGCCTGAGAGGGGAAGCGCAGGTTCCCCTTTAGAAACAACGCCGGTTGGCAGCGGCGAATCCGTCAAAGTGGCCGAAGCCCGGTCTGGAGGACCCGCAGTAACGAGCACGATCCATGCGGCAGCCGCGCTCACGCTGACCGTCACGATCCATGCGGCAGCCCCTGGTCCGTGCTCACACCGACTTGTTCAGCCGCGAGCGTCCCGCCCCGCTCGACGAGCGGGGTTCGGGCCGGCCTCCCTTGCAGAGTTCAGCCTGCGGCTGAACAGGACTCCGACCTGGCTTCAGGAGCCGAGAGCTGGAGTCAGGGGCTTGGCATGGGCATGGGCTGGGGCTGGGGCTGGGGCTGGGGCTGGGGCTGCCGCATGGATCGTGAGGCTCACTGGGGGCTCGGCTGCCGCATGGATCGTGTGACTTAGTTCAGCTCTTCAGCCACTTTGACGGATTCGCCGCTGCCAACCGGCGTTGTTTCTAAAGGGGAACCTGCGCTTCCCCTCTCAGGCAAGTTTTCCTCCTCGTTCCTCGTCGTCATCGCCTTTCACACCCCTGTGCAGTGACTCTCGGGTCGTCTGGCGTGCCCACTTGGGTTTGCATCCATTGCGAAACCTGGCCGGTTTTACAGAGTTGGATGGCAGAAGAGCAACACCTGGGCTCCGTCGAAAACCGTCCACGTGTTCGCAAGGTCTTGCCTCCTGATGTCGCCTTGCGGCGAGGCATCTGACGTCGCAACACCCTCTCGCCTCAGGCGCTGGGACGTCGCGTTCCTCAAAGGTACCCAGTCGCAGTTGGCGCGCGCCGTGCGGCGCGTGCTGGCGAAAGGTGGGGGCTCAGATGAGGGGGACGTCACCTCAACGGGGCCTCTTCGCAGTTGGCGCGCGCCGTGCGGCGCGGTTGGGCGGAAGGTGAGGGGTCACAGGGGGCTCGCCCCTCGCAGCGCGAGCTGCGAGAGGACCAGGCTGCCAGATGACATGGAGAGGACTTCAGAGGCAGCGACGAAGCACGACCGAACCGCCCCCTCACCGGAGGCGGGGATTTCGCTTCACACCCACGCCAGACCTCCAGCTAAACTCCCCCAATGCGCCACACCGTCCTCCTCGCCGCCCTCCTCCTCACCGCCTGCGACCAGGGCGATCTCAAGCTCGACGACACCGCCGAGCCTGACACCACCACCGGCGCCACCGACACCGACACCGACACCGACACCGACGACGACCCGACGGACGATCCGACCGACGATTCAACCGACACCGAGGACACCGGCAGCCCCACCTCCGAGCTGATCCTCACCCTCCCCGACGGCGCGGTCATCGATCCCTCCCTCGACGGCGACCCCACCCTGCGCATCGAGCTCACCACCGCCGCCCCCTGCGACCTCACCCTCCAGATCGACGGCGAGATCATCGCCGAGGCCGCCGCCGCCACCACCCTGGGGCTCGACTGGGACGGCCGCGCCGACCTCGACCTCTTCCCCCCAGCCTTCGTGACCGGCCTCTTCCCCCTCTACGCCGAGGCCGACTGCGGCGACGGCGACATCGCCACCGCCGGGGGCCAGCTCGCGGTCATCGACCTCCACATCGCCGCCCTGAACTTCACCGGCATCGCCGAAGCCACCGACGGCCACGTCCCGCTCGCCTTCCACAAGCTGGATCCAGATACCCCCGGCATCACCGTCCTGAGCGAAGACCTCCCCGAGTACTGGTCCCTCGACCCCGCCGACCCACCAGGCACCTGGGACGACGCCCACATCCCGCCGTGGTTCATCGACGAGGAGCCCCTGGACAACAGCCACAACCTCCCCGCCGCCTACGTGGCCGGCGCGCTGCCCCGGGCCGTGCTCCGCCCCGGCGAGCTGCCCGAGGGCGCCCCCGCGCTGCGCATCCTCGCGGACGGCGAGGGCCTCCAGTGGGAGGACAGCCACGACTTCCTCACCGACGACGACATCCTCCTCACCGGCGTGACCTCCCTGCCAGCGACCCTCGGCCGCCAGGATCTCGCGACCACCTGGCGCTTCGAGGCCGAGGGCCCCGACGGCGACTGGGCGCCCATCCCCGGCAGCCTGGAGACGACCCACCGCCTCTACCTCGTGGCGGACGCCACCGCGCTGCTCGACGGCACCGACATCGGCGCCGCCCCGGACGTGCCCTGGATCTCCGTGCTGGAGGAGATCGACGCCGCCGTCTCCGGTGTGCCCGCCGAGACCGCGGATGTGCTCGACGCCCTGCGGGAGTTCATCTACACCAACCCCGACTACGTCTACAACCCCGGCGACCGGGCCTACAGCACCTACGAGGGCGACTACGCCTACTGGGACTGGATCGCCTTCGAGATGACCGACTGGCTCGACCACAACGACGGCGTCGACATGTACTGCCACTCCACGTCCTGCATGCTCTCCGTGCTCGCCGCGACCGTCGGCATCGACGCCCCCCAGTACGTCATCGGCCACAACTTCAGCACCAACCTCCTGCTGCCCGCGGGCTCCTCAGACTGGGACAGCTTCGGCTTCTACTCCCACTCGGTCGCCAGCCCCGACGGCGGCGCGACCATCTGGGACGCGGCGGTGATGGTGGACGACGACGGCGACCCCTCGCGGTACCCGGTGACAGCCGCGCCGGTGAACGGTGTCTTGATGGAAGACTACTTCTTCGGCCTCACCCTGAATGACGTCGACTTCGTCCACACCACCGCCTGCTATATCCAATGACCTTGCTGCTGCTCACCCTCCTCGCGCCCGCCCAGGCGGACACCCCCTACCCCTACCAGGTGACCCTGCTCGGCGGCGTCGCCGGCCTCACGGGGCCTCCGTCGATGGGGGCTGGCGTCGACGGTCGCGCGTGGCTCGCGGGGGAGCGCGGCGCGGTCGAGGTGGGCATCCGGGAGTTCTACACCTCCGAGGACGAGCGCATGGTCGGCGCCATCTTCGCGGGCGCCCGGGTGGCCATCGGTGAGCTGCCGCTCTACTGGCGGGCGGGCTTCGCCCACAACCACGAGACCCCCATGGACCTCGTCCTGGCGAACCCCGTGGCGTCCACCATGGGCACCCTCGAAGGCATCCGTCATCGCAGCGGCGCCGAGGTGGGGCTGGCGTGGTCGAGCCTCATCAGCCCGGGGCTGCTCGACGGCAGCGAGCTCGGTGACCGCCTCGGCGTCAACGCCGACCTCGGCCTCGCCGGCTTCCCGGACGCCAAGGGACCACACCTCTACGTCTACGGCGGCGCGCAGCTCACCGTGGGGCTGGGGCAGTCCCGGTAGGGGCGGCGACCTCCTGGCAGATCGACGGGGTGCGCGCGATCGTCTCCAGGGCCTCCCGGCAGGCGGGGGCCAGCGCCGGGTGCTCGCCGCAGTCGCCGACCTGCTGACAGGCGACCACCGCGGCGACGACGGGGCCGGCTTCGTTCGGGGCGAGGCCGGCGGCGGCGACGCGGGCGACCTCGGCGGCGTCCGGGCGGCGCTGGCGCCAGCGGCTCATGGCGTGGACGGCGCAGTCGGCGGCGTAGGGCCCCGCGCGCTCGGCGCAGGCGGCGAGCTGGACCAGGGCGTCAGGGCTCGGGCGGGCGTCGAGCACCTGGAGGGCGCAGTCCCAGCCGCGATCTCCGGAGGCATCGCAGGTGTCCAACAGGGCGTCGGTGGGCACCTCGGCGCCGAGGTGGGCGCTCACCCACTGGCCGCGGCAGTCCGCCTCGTAGGCGGCGGCGTTGGCGCAGAGGGCGGCGGCCGCTTCGGCGGTGGCGGCGGCGGCGCCCTCAGTCATCCAGCAGTAGGCGGCCACGGTCGGGTCCGCGTGGGCGTCGCAGCCGGTCGGCGCCGGCGGGGCGGGGGAGCAGCCGGCAAGCAGGAGAGCGCTCAAGACAGTGCTCAAGACAGTGCTCAAGACAGTCATCGCTGAAGGTGCACGCTCTCCATGCGCCGCTGGCAGGCCTGGGCCTGGGGAGCATCGAGCTGGCCGCAGAGGGCCGGCGTCGCCTCGGGGGGCAGGGCCGCCGCGTGCTGGCCGACCCAGCCGTAGAGGGCCGCGCCGCGGACCACCGGATCGTCGATCGACGCCGCTGTCTCGGCCACCGTCTCCCAGGCCGGGGCGGGGGCCGCGTCGATCGTCGCCTTGAGGCAGGCGTCCCGGGTCGGGCCCGGCGTCAGCTCCCCGGCGCAGTCCGCTTCGGGGGCGGCGCCGAGGGTGCAGGCCAGCAGACAGAGGAGGATCCCTATTCCGCGTAGGTGAAGGTCACCGGCATGCTCAGCTTGTCGCTGAAGAGCTTGTTCAGGACCGCGAGCAGGTCGTCGCCCTTGTCCCGCTCGGGCCAGTTGTCACCGTTGTAACAGAAGTGCCACGCGGTGCGGTTGGCCGAGAGCCACAGCTCGCGGACGGGCACCTGCTGGGAGAGCACGAAGGTGCCACCGAGCTCCTCGAAAGAGCAGGACAGAACTCCATCTGAGAGGACGGGATCGATGTCGTCGCTCTCGACGGTGTCGAGCTGATCCGCGAGGTGCGAGAGCAGATCGGACACGACGCGGCGGAACTGGTGCTCAGTCAGGCTCATGTACGTTCTCCGGTGGCCGAGACGATAACCGGTCACGGCGCTGGGTGTGTTACCGGGGAGCGCACCGGCCAATTCCAAGAGCAAGACGCAGAATGACCCCCCCAAATAAGAGCCTCGACGCCCTGCTCACGGGCGAGAACGCGGCCTTCATCGAGCAGCTCTACTACGCCTGGCTTCAGACCCCGTCCTCGGTCGACGCGGAGTGGCGCCTCCTCTTCGAGGCCTCCCAGGCGAGCGTCGGGCGGCGCAGCTCTCCCCCCCGGGCCACCATCGCGGCGGACCACCCGCGCCTCATCGAGGAGGCCCGCCTCCAGGCCCGCGTGACCCAGCTCATCAACGCCTATCGGGTACGCGGTCACGTCCGCGCGAACCTCGATCCGCTGGGGCTGCTGCCCGGCGGAAATCACCCCGAGCTGACGCTGGACTTCTACGGCCTGGGCGAGTCCGATATGGACGTGCCGGTCGCCGGAGATCCTCTGTTCGGGGTGCCGGAGATTACAACTCTGCGGCATGTGATCGAGCGCTGCGAGACGACCTACTGTGGGTCGCTGGGCATCGAGTTCATGAACATCCAGCGCATCGATCAGAAGCGCTGGCTCCAGGAGCGCCTGGAGACCCTGCAGGACCGCAGGGTTCTGAGCCAGGAGCGCGAGCGGCGGGTGCTTCAGAAGCTGGCCGCGGCCGAGGGCATGGAGCGCTTCCTGCACACCCGCTTCCCGGGCACCAAGCGCTTCTCGCTGGAGGGCGGCGAGTCCCTGGTGGCGCTGCTGGATCTGCTGCTCGAGGAGTCCGGCGCTCGCGGGGTCAAGGAGATCGTGATGGGCATGGCCCACCGCGGCCGCCTGAACGTGCTCATCAACACGCTGGAGAAGCCCCCGCAGACCCTCATCCGGGAGTTCCAGGACGTGCACAAGGAGACCTTCATGGGCTCCGGTGACGTCAAGTACCACCTGGGCTACTCCGCCGATGTCGTGACCGTCCGCGGCGACGAGATGCACATCTCGCTGACCTTCAACCCCTCGCACCTGGAGGCGGTCGATCCGGTGGTCCAGGGCCGCGTGCGGGCGAAGCAGGATCGCTTCAACGACCTGGACAAGCGCGCCTGCATCCCCCTGCTCATCCACGGCGACGCCGCCTTCGCGGGCCAGGGCCTGGTGGCCGAGGTGCTGAACCTCTCGGACCTCCAGGGCTACCGCATCGGCGGCACGATCCACGTCATCGTCAACAACCAGATCGGCTTCACCACCGACCCCCGGGCCAGCCGGTCGACGCCCTACTGCACCGACGTGGCGCGCATGCTGGCGGTGCCCATCCTCCACGTCAACGGTGAGGATCTCGACGCGGTGGCCGCCGCCGTCGAGCTGGCCGTCGAGTGGCGGCAGACGTTCCACGAGGACGTCGTCATCGACATGTACTGCTACCGCAAGCACGGGCACAACGAGGGCGATGACCCCTCCTTCACCCAGCCCGAGATGTACGCCGCCGTGCGGCCCCGTCCCTCCGTCCCCACCATCTACGCCCGCGAGCTGGTCGCGAAGGGGGAGCTCTCCCAGGCCGAGGTGGACGCCATCAACGCCGGCGTGCGCGAGCGCCTCGACGCGGCGATGTCCGAGGTGGGCCGGCCCAAGCCCGAGCCCGTCGCCCCCCGATCCGTGATGAAGACCGCCTGGGAGACCTGGGGGCACGGCGAGGACACCGAGGTCGACACCTCGGTGGACCCGGACGAGCTGCGGGACATGCTCATCCGCCTGAACACGGTGCCTGAGGGCGTCGAGGTCCACCGCAAGCTGAGCCGTATCCTCGCGAGCCGCGTCGCTCGGGTCGAGGCCGGCGAGGGGCTGGACTGGGCGATGGGCGAGCAGGCGGCCTTCGGCACGCTGGTGCAGGAGGGCTTCCCCGTGCGCCTCTCGGGGCAGGACTCCCGCCGGGGCACCTTCTCCCACCGGCACGCGGTCTGGGTCGCCCCCGACGGCAGCGAGTTCTGCGCGCTGGACAGCCTCTCCGAGGACCAGGCCCGCTTCCAGGTCTTCAACTCCATGCTCTCCGAGTCGGCGGTGCTGGGCTTTGAGTTCGGCTACACCCTGGACCGACCCGAGGCGCTGGTGATGTGGGAGGCCCAGTTCGGGGACTTCAGCAACGGCGCCCAGGTGATCATCGACCAGTTCATCGTCTCCTCCGAGCAGAAGTGGAACCGCTTCTCCGGCCTCGTGATGCTGCTGCCCCACGGCTACGAGGGCCAGGGCCCCGAGCACTCCAGCGCCCGCCTGGAGCGCTTCCTGATGTGCGCTGCCGAGGGCAACATCCAGGTCGCCAACTGCACGACCCCCGCGAGCTTCTGCCACCTCCTCCGCCGGCAGGCCGTCCGCCATCAGCGCAAGCCGCTGGTGGTGATGACGCCCAAGAGCCTGCTGCGTCACCCGGAGGCGACCTCCACCGTCGATCAGCTCGCCAAGGGCCGCTTCCACCCGGTGCTGGCTGAGACCGACGCCATCGATCCCGCCGGGGTCAAGCGCGTGGTGCTCTGCTCGGGCAAGGTCTACTACGAGCTGCGCGCGGCCCGGCGGCAGGCCGGAGAGCAGGACGTGGCGCTGGTCCGCGTGGAGCAGCTCTACCCCTACCCCTGGCCCGAGATCAAGGCGGAGGTCGCCCGCTACACGGGCGGCGGGCAGGCCCGCGCCGAGGTCGTCTGGTGTCAGGAGGAGCCGCGGAACATGGGCGCGTGGCCGGTCTACTGCGACTGGCTGCGGGACTCCCTGCCCGCGGACAGGCAGCCCCGCTACGTCGGGCGTCCGCCGGCGGCCTCGCCGGCCGCTGGCTCTCACAAGCTACACATTGCAGAACAGAACGCGCTGGTCTCGGAAGCGCTCTCGCTGGAGTAAGTCAATGCTCACGGATGTCGTCGTTCCCTCCGTCGGGGAGTCCATCACCTCGGTCTTCATCGCGGCCTGGCTCAAGCAGCCGGGTGACTCGGTCGCCGTCGGCGATCCCATCCTGGAGATCGACTCGGACAAGGCCAGCCTGGAGGTGCCCTCGCCGGTCGCCGGTGTGCTGCGCGAGACCCTCGTCGAGGAGGGCGATGAGGTCAACATTGGCGCGGTGATCGCCCGGGTCGAGGAGGGCGCCGTCGCCGCCGCCCCCGCCGCCGCGGCTCCCGCCGACGCCGCGGAGACCGCCGCCGACCGCGCCGCGAGCGGCCCCGCCGCCCGGCAGCTCGCCCAGCGGAAGGGCGTGGACATCGCCGGTGTCTCCGGCAGCGGCGCGCGCGGTCGCGTGCTGAGTCAGGACGTCGTCGCCGCCGCGCCGACCCCCGCTCCCGCGAGCAGGCCCGTCGCGCCGACCCCCGCCCCCCGGGCCGCCCGCCCCGCCACGCCCGCGGGCGAGCGCACCGAGCGCGTGCCCATGACGCCCATGCGCCGCACCATCGCCCGCCGCCTGGTGGAGTCCAAGCAGACCACCGCGATGCTCACCACCTTCAACGAGGTGGATCTGACCGCGGTGAAGACCCTGCGCAAGCAGTACCAGGAGGGCTTCGTCGCCCGCCACGGCATCAAGCTCGGCTTCATGTCCTTCTTCATCAAGGCGACCGTGGAGGCGCTGAAGGAGTTCCCGGCGGTCAACGCGGAGATCGACGGCACCGACATCCTCTACAAGCGCTACTACAACATCGGCGTGGCCGTCTCGACCCCCCGGGGGCTGGCCGTGCCGGTCATCCGCGACGCGGATCAGCTCACCTTCGCCGGCGTCGAGGGCGCCATCTCCGAGGTGGGCGGCCGCGCCCGCAACGGCAAGCTGACCCTCGCCGACTTCCAGGATGGCACCTTCACCATCTCCAACGGCGGCGTCTTCGGCTCGATGATGTCCACGCCCATCCTGAACCCCCCGCAGGTCGGCATCCTGGGCATGCACGCCATCCAGGACCGCCCGGTGGGCATCAACGGCCAGATCGTGCTGCGCCCGATGATGTACCTGGCGCTCAGCTACGATCACCGCATCATCGACGGCAAGGAGGCTGTGAGCTTCCTGAAGCGCATCAAGGAGCTGGTCGAGGCCCCCGAGCGACTGCTGCTCGAGGTCTGAGGGCAGCGGGGGGTGAGCGGGTGCTGAGCGCGAGCTCAGCGCTCGATCAGGTCTTCCAATGAGATCCAGCCGGTCTTGCCGTCGAGGCAGGTGAGCATGTCGGCGGGCACGTCCGCGCCCGTCAGCTCGCTCAGCCGGTAGGGCCCGAAGACCTGCCCCTCGTACTGCAGGAACCAGCGCTTGGAGTTGCCGCGCTTGGGGACGAGCTTCTTCAGGCGGTCGACCTCCTTCTGATAGGCGGCGCGCTCATCGTCGTCCCAGATCCCGTTGCTGTTGGCGTCCCAGTGCGTCAGCAGGGCGGCGTCCCGGGCGGCCGACTCGCGGCCCACCGCCTCCTCCTCGAGCTCATGGTAGAGCGCCGCGATGGCGTCGGCCTCCGAGTCGTGTCCGGCCTCTCGCAGCCGCTTCTGCTCCTCCTGGAGCTGGTTCAGCAGGTGGGCCTCCCGCCAGCAGGAGGGCATCAGCCCCAGCCGGGCCAGGATCCATGGGGTGAAGATGCCGGTCCCGGGGATGGGCAGCGCCGCGTTGCCCGCCGCGATGATGCCGGCGGGGACGACCTTCAGGAGGTCCAGGAGCTGGGAGCGGATCTTGTCGATGTCCTCCGGACCGAGCTGGGCGTCGCCCCGCAGTCGGCCCGAGATGAGCCCCATGACCTCGCGGCTCTCCTGCAGCTCGCCCACCACATGTCGCCACTGATTGGTGGCTGTGCGCTTGAGCGCCGCCGAGAGCCGCCCGAACACACCGGGGGGGCGCTCGATGACGTCCAGCTCTTCCTGGAGCTGACGCAGCTCGCCGGCCTGAATGCCGCGCTGCTCCAGTCGGCCCGCGATGTCTTCGATTCGTCCCGTTGCCATGGGGCCCCTTATCCGAGTTAGGCTGAGAGGCATGGACGCCAGGCCTTACCTGAACCTCGGTGGTGACACCACACCGGTCGATCTCAACGACCTGGACGATGACATCCGGTGGGGGCGGGTGCCCGGCGCCGCCAAGCTGCGGTACCCACCGTGGACCGGCGAGCGCTTCCTGGCGCTCGAGGCGATCCCGGAGCTGGCCGACGCGCTGGACTCGCCGGGGGCGCGGCTGGCCTGGACGATGCGGGCGGCGCCGTTTCCCTGGGCGTCGACGCTCTTTACGCTGCTGCTGTTCGCTGGCGAGGTGCTGCAGCTCGCCAGCGGCGCCATGACCGACTTCGACCCGGCCTGGAGCGTGCACCGCTTCTTCGAGCGCTACGCCGCCACCGGCTACGAGCCGCTGATGCTGGACGGCCAGTGGTGGACCCCCTGGTCCTCTCAGTTCACCCACGCGGGCATTCAGCACTTCCTCTCCAACATCGCGGTGGTGGGCTACTGCGGCTTCCGCACCGAGCGGGCGCTGGGGGCGGGCGGCTTCGCGGCGGTGCTGGCCGCCAGCGTGATGGTGCCGGCGATCCTGCTGGCGACGCTCACGCCGCATCCGGTGGTGGGCTCCTCCCTCGCGGGCTTCGGCCTCTTCGGGGCGATCATCGCCATCGGCTTCCGCTTCGGCGATCAGATCCCCAGAGGCTGGCGGCGGGGCTACGGCTTCTCGAACCTCTGGCTGTTCGCCGTGCTCGCGGTGGGCACCCTCGGCGGCGCGGAGGTCGCCCACCTGGGCCACGCCGGCGGCCTCATCGGCGGCGCCGTGGCTGTGTTCCTGCTGCGCCCGGAGACCCAGGCGCCCAAGGCGCGCTTCAAGGCGGTTCGGGCTCGCAACCTGGGCCTCGCGCTCGCCCTCGCGCTGGTGCCTGGCGTGCTGGTGCCGCTGCTGGGGCACATCCCCGCGCTGGCCTTCGGCACCCCGGAGCCCGTCGCGCTCGATGAGCACGGCGTCACGCTCTCGGTGCCCTCGCGGCTGATGGCGGAGGTGCCCAAGGCCGCAAGCTTCGACCGCATGGGCCTCCCCGAGGAGCCCGCGCCGCCGTATGTTCGGACGGTGGACGGGGTTCCCGCCTGGACGACCTCACCGGGCTCCACGGAGGTGGTGTTCGCGGGCAGTCAGCGGCTGCGCTCCAAGAGCACGGAGGCGCTGGACCAGTCCCTCGCTGAGCGCTGGCAGCGCCTCATCGGCGGTGAGTTGGTGCTGAGTGACCCGCCGCCGCCGAAGGGGGATGGCTGGACAGCGCACGCCCTGGAGCTGGTGGACACCGAGAACGACATCCGAATCCGGGTGGTCGAGCAGCGCTTGATCCAGGGGCGGCGGCTCGTGCGTACGGGCTATCTGGTGGAGGTTGATGAGGACGGCGAGGCTGGTGTCCGAGAGGCGGCCTTCGCGTCGGTGGTGGAGAGCGTGGTGGTGCTGGACCCGCCGGAGCTGGCGGCCGCGCGGGAGGACTACGAGCGGAACCCCAGCGGCGAGCGGGTGAGGATGGAGCTGGCGCGGCAGCTGCTTCAGGTGGGGCAGGAGGCGGAGGCGGAGGCCTTGTTCGCCGCGGTGGCGGCGGGGGAGGGGAAGCGGGCTCGTGAGGCGGTTGGTGAGCGGCTTCAGCTGTGGGCGGCGAGTCCGGAGCTGTACGCTGATGACGCGGATCCAGCGTGGTTTGAGGGGTGGTTGGAGCCTGGGTATCCGACCCGGCAGATCCTGGATGATGGGATTGCCTGGCTGCTGCATCATGGTCGGTGTGAGGCTGCGAGGGCGCGACTGGAGGCGTTTGAGGAGGCTCCGGAGTCGTTGATGGCGAAGGTCGCGGAGGCCTGTGAGGAGTAGGTGGAGGCCTCAGCGCCGACTATGCGCCAACCCCATCCGAGCCTCCAGCTCCTCCAGCGCCTCCGCAGCCTCATCCCGCTCATCATCCAGCTGCAGCGTACGCAGCAACCACCGCCGCGCCTCAGAGTTGTTCTGACTCTCCATCTCCGCACACGCCTGCATGTAGCAGAGCTCCGCCGAGCTGTGAGACAGGGGCGCGGCCGCCCGGAAGATCTCTCGAATATCCTCCCAGCACGCCTCAGTGAAGTAGTGGTCAGCGATCCGCTCCAGCAGCTCCAGCGCGCGCTCGGTGATGCTCCCCTCATCCTCGAGGCAGGCGACAGCCTCCGGCACAGCATCGTCGAAGCACTCCAGCTCCTCCAACACCTCCGCCCGCTCCAGCCGCAGGTACCGATCCTCCGGATCCCGCTCCAGCCCCTGGGTCATCGCAGTGAGCGCCTCGTCCGGCTTGCCGTGACGCAGCAGGATGTCGCCCACGAGGCCGCCCACGAGGGCGGGCGTGTTGGCGTCGGACAGCCAGGTGAGGCCTTCGCGCTCGGCGATCTCGCCTTCGCCAACGGCCTCCAGCTCTTGCAGGCGGATTGAGCGGGCGAGGACGTCGTTGTCCCCGAAGTGGTAGGCGGCGGTCGCCAGCTTGAGGGCCAGGGCATGACGTCCGGCCTTGCTGGCCATGGAGGCGCCCTCGGCGAGGCTCTCGGCGCCGAGCTTGCGCGTCAGCGCGAGGTGGATGTGACGATCCTTACGACGAGAGACATCACAGCTTGTGCAGACGGGGGTGAGATCCGGGCGCTGTCCCGGGGCGATAGCGGCTACGACGAGCTGTTGTCGCCGGGAGGCGCCGCAGTTGGCGCACCGGTTTGGGACCAGCGGTCGGGTCGGCAGGTAGCGATAGGTGACCTGGCTCAAGGCCTTCCCGCAGTGGTCGCAGATGCGCACATCTACCGGACGCTCCTTGACGCGTCGGGTCACCCAGCGGGATTCAGTGTGGTTGCAGGACATGCGCGAGGGCTCTCAACGTGTGAACTTAGCCCCGATCATATCCGGCAACGAGACGGAGGCCACGCGCCCATGCAGTCCAAGAAGGAACTCATCCTCGGAGCGCTCGGGTTCTGCGTGCTCGCCTGGCTCGCCTTTCTCGGTGTCTCAGCGCTAGTTGGGAATCAAGAGGACGTGAGCTTCGAGGCCCCTCCTGCCCCTGATGCGCTGCTGGCCAGCCTGCGCGTCCAGGTGCTCGCCCCCGACGGTGAGCCGCCAGAGGACTGCGCCGCGACGCTCTGGCTCCGCACCAACGGCAAGCTGCAGACCCAGGCGGGGCGGAGCGGCCCCTGCCCCGGCGGCGCGCTGAAGTACGAAGGGCTGCCGCCCGGTACCTACCTGCTGGAGGTTGGGGTGATCGGGGCCGCGCGCTACGCGAGAAATATTGAGCTGGCGGAGGGCGCTCGTGAGGATCTCGGCGTCTCCCAGCTCTCACCGGGGGGCATCCTGGAGGTCCAGGCCGTCGCTCCCGACGGGCGGGGGCTTCCCGGGGCGCGGATCTGGCTGGGGAACTGGCTGGTGACGTCGGATGCCGAGGGGCGCTTCCGCTTCACCGGCGCGCCCGAGGGCGAGCTCCGGGTTCGGGCACAGTTCGACGACGTCGTGGGATCGGGCAACACCGAGCTCGCGGCCGCCGAGTCGAAGGCGCTGGAGATCAAGCTCGATGATCTCGTCATGCGCGGGGTGCTGGGGGTGGAGTTCACCGCCGCTACGGAGGGGCTGCGGGTCACCTCGCTGGCGCCGGATGGGCCGGCGGTGGCGCTGCTGAAGGAGGGCGATCTCATCGTCGCCTCCGACGGCGTGCCGACGCTGGCGCTGCCGCAGAACATCGCCGAGAGCCGCCTGGGTGGAGCCCCGGAGACATCGGTGAAGCTCTCGGTGGTTCGCGAGGGTGAAGCGCCGATCGGGGGCGAAGCGCCGATCGGGAACGAAGAGCCCAGCGAGGGGGAAGAGCCCGGTGAGGGCGAGGCGCCGCTGGAGCTGGAGATCGTTCGGGCTGATCTGCTGGAGCTGCTCAAGGCGAGGATGGAGGCCGCGGCGGCTCCGGATCGGCCGCCGGCGCCTGAGGCGGGCGCCGCTTCGGACGGGGCTGAGGCCGAAACAGAGAAAACGGAGCCCTAGAGAGGCTCCGTTACATATGGGGGTATGTAGTGATTGCGGTTACCTCGGGGACAACTTGGAGAGCATCAATTCCGCAAGAGCGGTTAGAACCAGCCAGATGGCATCCAGCACAGAAGCGCTGGTCGGCTACAGTTCCTACCTGATAAACAGGTTTCAACCCAGTCTTTGTCAGTGAGGCAACCACCCGAGCTGGTCGGGCGGACTGTCTGTCATAAGCAGCTCCGGTTGCTCTGTTCTGATAAGACAGTACCGCGAGTTTCCCCCAGAACCAAGGAGGATCTGAGATTTTTTGATAATATTTTAAACATCTGAAATTACAGGGAAAGGATAAAACTGCGCGCGAGCCACAGCGCGCCGCCGGCGGCCGCGGCCGCCAAGGCACCCAGCGGATGCGCGATGACCCGGCCCTCTCCCCGTTGGTAGGAGCCGACGATCCACCAGGCCGTAAGCAGAGCATCGGTCATCAGCCACACCGTGGGGTGCACCTCGGCGGTGCCCAGCGTGGTCACATGTCGCATACAGAGGAGCCCCATTGAGAACAGGAGCAGGACCCGCAGTCGAAGAGAGCGCCCCTTGTGGACCGCCTCATAGGCGACCAGCGCGAGCGGGTTGATGCCGACACCGGCGATGAACGCGCCGGTGGCCCGAGCCTCGATGGGGGCTCGCGGTGTCTCCTTGGAGCTCGGCTCATCAGTGCTCAGACGCTCAGCTCCGTGGCGGCGCCCAGCTTGTCGTGCCAGGGCGCGAGCGCCGGCTCCACCTCGGCGGCCAGGAAGGCGGTGACCTGCTGAGGCGCGCGACCCACGAAGGTCGACGGCTCCAGCAGCGCCTCCAGGTCGTCGTGGATGGGGGCGAAGTAGCTGTCCGCGCGGATCCGATCCAGGAGGTCGTTGTCGCCGCCCTCGACCTTCACTGAGTGCGCCGCCGCCAGGGAGTGCACCCGAATGGCCTCGTGGACCTCCTGGCGATCCGCGCCGCGGCGGACCATCGCCATGATGATGTTCTCAGTGGCCATGAACGGCAGCTCCGAGCGCACCCGCCGCGCGATCACGGCGGGGTACACGACCAGGCCCGGGAAGACGTTGTTCATCACCTGGAGGATCCCATCGGCCGCGAGGAAGGACTCTGGGAGGGACATTCTGCGGTTGGCTGAGTCGTCCAGGGTGCGCTCCATCCACTGCGTCGCCGCGGTCCAGGCGCTGTCCTGGGTCAGCGTGATGACGTGCCGGGCCAGCGCGCAGATGCGCTCGCTGCGCATGGGGTTTCGCTTGTAGGCCATCGCCGAGCTGCCGATCTGCTTCTTGCCGAAGGGCTCCTCGACCTCCTTCAGGTTGGCCAGCAGGCGGAGGTCGGTGGCGATCTTATGGGCGGTGACGCCGAAGCTGCCGAGGGCCTGGAGCACGCGGTGGTCGGTCTTGCGGGGGTAGGTCTGTCCCGTCACGCGCAGGGCGCTCTCAAAGCCGAAGGCGGCGGTGACGCTGTCGTCGAGCTGCTCGACCTTGGCGTGGTCCCCGTCGAAGAGGGCGAGGAAGCTGGCCTGGGTGCCGGTGGTGCCCTTGACGCCGCGGAAGCGCAGGTCGTTCCTGGCTCGGGTCAGATCCTCCAGGTCCATCAGCAGCTCCTGCAGCCACAGGCAGGCGCGCTTGCCGACGGTCGTGAGCTGGGCGGGCTGGTAGTGGGTGAAGCCGAGCGTGGGCAGCTCGGCGTTGGCCGCGGCGAAGCCGGCGAGGGCGTGGATGGCACCGGCCAGCTTGGGGAGCAGCAGGTCCAGTCCGTCGCGCAGCACGATGAGATCGGTGTTGTCGCCCACATAGCAGGAGGTGGCGCCGAGGTGAACGATGGGGCGGGCCTCGGGGATCTGGTCGCCCCAGGCGTGGACGTGGGCCATCACGTCGTGGCGCAGCTCCCGCTCGTAGCGGGCGGCGGCGTCGTAGTCCACGTCGTCCAGGCTGCCGCGCATGGCGTCGAGCTGGGCGGGGGTGATGGGCAGGCCCAGCTCGGCTTCGGCCTCGGCCAGCGCGAGCCACAGCCGGCGCCAGGTGGTGAACTTCTTGTGGGGGGAGAAGAGGTAGCTCATCTCCGCGCTGGCGTAGCGGGAGACCAGGGGGTGCTCGTAGACGCGGTCGTTCATGGCTTCAGGCTCCTGCGGAATGAGGGGCCGGGTAACCCGTCTTGGGGGGCTGATACACGTCGATACACAACCGCCACGGTCGTGGGGGGGCGCGCCGATACAGTATCAATGTACAGACGCTTCTGGGAGGGGGGACTTTCCTGGACGCTTCAACCCGCCTTATTCACCAGCCCCGCTTCGCGTGGCGGCGAATGTCCTCAATATGGTGATCTGAACCATGTGTTTCTGGCTTCCTGAACGAGGAGACAAACCGGTGCGACTGTGGTGGATTCCACAGACGAAAACGCAAATTTCTCGACAATGGCGGACGAGGCCAGTGATTCAGGCGAGGCCCTCCGCGCCAGCGATGCTGGGTAAGGCGGTCGCGACGAGCCTCCACAGGTCCGCCTTCGTGTCGGAGATGCGGTAATGAACCCGTCGAACGTGGCGGAC
>Ga0316204_10005482_pt1 | contig 20866 bp, 15 predicted proteins | sample 6monrhotite_MG_2_FD_205661 | JGI IMG/M metagenome (GOLD analysis project Ga0316204, IMG submission 205661) | Microbial mat bacterial communities from mineral coupon in-situ incubated in ocean water Damariscotta River, Maine, United States -... | ecosystem: Environmental > Aquatic > Marine >... | reverse complement strand
TCCTTTCAGCCCTAAGTGATCTGCCGCCACATTGGTAACAATTCCAATGTCACAATTTTTAAATCCTAATCCAGCACGTAATAATCCTCCGCGAGCTGATTCTAGGACCGCAAAATTTACCGTAGGATCTTTCAGGACAAATTCGGCACTCGCTGGTCCTGTGCAATCTCCCTTCATCAATAGGCGGTTTTGGATATAGACTCCATCACTGGTCGTATATCCAACGCGATACCCACTCATTTTTGCGATATGAGATATCAATCGAGTGGTCGTTGTTTTTCCATTGGTTCCCGTAATGGCGACAATAGGAATTCTACCGGTATCTCCTTGATGAGGGAATAGTTTGTCTACAACAGGCGCAGCTACATTCCTTGGAAGTCCTGTGGTAGGCGCTAAGTGCATTCTAAAGCCTGGGCCAGCATTTACTTCTAAGACGGCACCCCCAGTTTCAGACAATGGTTTGGTAATGTCGTCTGTCATGATATCAATTCCGCAGATATCCAAGTCGATGATTTTTGAAATTCGTTCCGCCATGGAAACATTGGCAGGATGCACAATATCAGTTACATCTTCCGCAGTTCCACCCGTACTTAAATTGGCAGTGTCTTTTAGGATTAAACGCTCCCCTTCTTTTAACACCGAATCTTCTGTATAACCAGCATCTTTAATGATGGTTTGTGTTAGATTGTTCATAGTAATCTTGGTCAGCACATTCTCATGACCATAGCCGCGGCGCGGATCTTCATTTACTTTATCCACCAATTCTTTAATGGTTGATTTGCCATCTCCAATAACATGTGCAGGCGTTCGGATGGCTGCAGCCACCATTACATTATTAATAACAAGCAATCGATAATCCTCTCCAGTGATGTATTTTTCTACAATCACACGGCGCGACACTTCTTTTGCCGCATGAAAGGCCACCAAGGCATCTTCGTAATTTTGAATATCTACAGTAATTCCACGGCCGTGATTTCCATCAATTGGCTTTATCACTAATGGATACCCTACATAACGGCAGGCCTCCTCCAAACTACGTTCTCTACTTATAATATCTCCTCTTGGAACCTCCACTTCGGCCTGTTCCAATAGGTATTTGGTATCTTCTTTATCGCAGGCCAGTTCAACCCCGATGCTACTTGTTTCTGAAGTAACCGTCGCTTGTATGCGCTTTTGATTCGCTCCATATCCCAATTGGACCAGCGAATATTTGTTCAATCGTATCCATGGAATTCCTCTGCTTGCAGCTTCTTCAACGATAGAACCCGTACTTGGCCCTAAACGTTCTCCTTCTCTCAATTCTCTCATTTTCTGAATATCCTCTTCCAGGTCATAGGTTTCACCGGCGATGAGGGCCTCGCAAATGCGAACTGCAGCTTCCGCAGCATAACGTCCTACTGTCTCTTCAATGTATGAGAATACCACATTATACACACCTTCTTCTCCATAACCACGTGTTCTACCAAAACCAGTATCCATATCTGCTAGTGTTTGAATTTCAAGCGCGATATGTTCAATGATGTGTCCCATCCAAGTACCTTCAGCGACCCGTTGAAAGAAACCGCCAGGCTCACCCACAGAGCATCGATGCTCATACATGGTTGGAAACATGGTCTCCAAACGTTCCGCAAAACCATCAATAGTATTCGACGGTTGTTGCTCCATTTCCTCAAGGTCCAACACCATCACAATTAATTTATGGCGTCGTACCGACCAATAGTTAGGCCCGCGCATGGCATTTATCTCACGTATTTTCATCTAGTTCAGATTTTTGGTTCATAGCATGGTAAGTTTATAAATATATAATTTTTTTCAGAACAAAAGATGTATTTTTGCAAGCAATAAATTAGACTAAATGAGCGCAAAAGGAACCTTAATTCCTATTGGAGGAAATGAAGACAAAGGAATTGAAGAGCACGAAGTTTACCATTTAGAGTTTATCGAGGAGGGAATTTTAGCACGTGTTGTGAAAGAAAGTGGTGGCGTGGATGCCATGATCATCGTTATTCCTACCGCTTCAAGTATTCCTGATGAAGTAGGTGCAAACTACTTGGAAGCGTTTAGAAAACTAGGTTGTAACAACGTGCATGTGATGGACATCCGTGATCGCAGTCAATCTGAAGACACAACCAATATCTCCTTACTTAAAAAGGCTAGTTGCGTCATGTTTTCTGGAGGAAACCAATCCAAAATTACTCAGAAAATAGGTGGTACTACCATCCACAAAATATTAATGGAGCGGTATCAAGCTGAAAAATTCGTGATTGCTGGAACAAGTGCAGGAGCGATGTGTATGTCTCAGGAAATGATTACTGGTGGTAGTAGTCAAGAGTCGTTTATTAAGGGAGCTGTTGGAATGGGAGAGGGAATGGAATTTATTCCGAATTTAATCATCGATTCTCATTTTATTAGACGTGGCCGATTTGGTCGTTTGGCCGAAGCCGTGGCACGATTCCCAAAACTTATAGGTATTGGATTATCGGAAGACACAGGACTAGTAATTAAAAAGAATTCGTTCGAGGTTATTGGATCAGGGATGGTCATCCTTTTTGACGCACGGAAAGCAAAACACAACAACCATGAGTTGTTGGAAGCTGGCACTCCTATGTCATTGACCAATTTGAAAACGAGCATTCTTGCGAACGGAGATCGATTCAATATCAAAAAGAAAAAAGTGAAGGTATCTCCGCTAGAGTTAAGCGTGGAGGATGCAAAAACACTTTAAATAATGGTTTCAACTACTCTTTGTAAATAGCAATCATTTGTTCCCCTTTCCAATTGGCCGTAGCTCGATACATTCCTTCCGTATTAAAAGGCATGGCAACATTTCCTTGGCTATCGACCGCAATAAGACCGCCGTCTCCATTTATTTCTAGCACTCTTTTATGAATTACTTCGGAAGCTGCCTCCGCTAGGGACATTCCTTTGTATTCCATCAAACACGAAACGTCATAGGCTACTACGCCACGGATAAAAAACTCACCACTTCCTGTACAGCTTACTGCACAGGTTTTGTTATACGCATAATTACCAGCTCCTATCATTGGGCTGTCCCCTACGCGTCCCCACTTCTTATTGGTCATTCCACCCGTTGAGGTGGCCGCTGCCAAATTCCCTTTGCTATCGCAAGCCACTGCTCCTACAGTCCCAAACTTTCCTTCTTTCTTGACACTATGGTCTAGCTGAAATCCTTCCGTGTCCTTTATGCCCTGCCATTGTTGGTAGCGAACCTCATCATAGAAGTAGGCTGGATCTTCCAAAGCATATCCTTGGTTCTTGGCAAACTGCATCGCACCTTCGCCTGCTAAAAAAACATGATAGCTTTTGTCCATCACATCCCGCGCCAATGAGACGGGATTTTTGATGCCTGTGATCAAGGAGACGGCACCCGCTTCTCGATTGGATCCGTCCATGATAGCAGCGTCCATTTCGTGCGTACCTTCCGCAGTAAAAACAGATCCTTTTCCAGCATTAAATAAGGGGGAATCTTCTAATAACTTCACCGCAGTTTCCACCGCATCAACCGCCGTTCCACGATTTTTTAAGATCGTTCGACCTGCCGCTAAGGCAACTTCCAAAGCATCTTTATAACACATTTCTAATTCCGCAGTCATTAACCCTTTTACCAAGGTCCCTGCGCCTCCGTGAATGGCAAGTGTGAATTTGTTTTGCATCTTATATTTTTATAGGTTGAGAAAAGTACAAATTGCATTGCAGTTCTTCGATAAAACCTTTGAAAAAAAATTGATTATCTTGTTTACTCACAAAAAACAATTTATTGTTTTGAAGCTACTTTTGATCTTACTCATACCCATGGCAGTCTTTGCACAAGATATTTCTGAAACTCAGAAATTAATTGCAGCGGCGGATACCATAACCAACGTAAAAAACAAAGTACAGTTGTACTCCGATATAGCGTGGGAATATATCATTACTGAAAACGATAGTGCTCTCATTTATGCCGACAAGGCATTACAATTTTCTAAGAAAAATAAGTATCCCTTAGGCGAGGCTATTGCCCTTGAAACAAAAGGCTTATACCACGAAATCGCTAGCGGAAACTACGCCCTAGCCAGTCAATTCTATTTTGAAGGTATCGCAGTTTGCGAAGCTAACAATCTCACCTATTCGTCTTCAATCTATCATTCGTTAGATGTTATGTTTCACAACTCCGATGGGTATGAAAAAGCACTTTAATATTACACCATTGCTTACGACGGTGCTAAACAAGCAAACGATTTAGTGGCAGGTAGCGGGGATACGATCGATGCCACAGATGATGCTTTAAAAATATCTGGCTTCCTAATTAATGCAAATGTCACGCCTATAACAACAACTTTTTATACTGTCCCAGCCAATAAAATTTTAGTGATCTTAAAAACAACGGCAGCCACTATTCAAATTAATTCTTCAACTATCTATGCTGGAAATGGAAATACTCAATCCGCTGCCGGACTAACCTCTTTTCACAATCCAATTTTTGTAGACGAAGGTCAAAGCATTTCAATGTTTGGAGGAGGAGCAGTATTAAATGGATACCTTATTGATAAATAATATCGTTGCAATTTCATGGCACAACTAGTTTTGTAAAAAGGCCACTTTGGGGAGCGGTCTTTTTTTATCAGTATCATACCCATATTCCAAATACTTCTTTTTACTTTTGAAGGATAACATCTTGTCCGTTCGAGCGCAGTCGAGAACTCTTCAAAGATTTCTTGCTTTAAATAAGACCCTTCGACTGCGCTCGGGGAGACATTCGATTCTACAAACACAACATGTCTGACCAAAAACGCCTATTCCTCGTCGATGCCTATGCCCTAATTTTTAGAGGCTATTACGCATTCATCAAAAACCCAAGAATTAATAGTAAAGGAATGGATACCTCCGCCATTATGGGGTTCATGAATTCCCTAATCGATGTGATAAAAAGAGAGCGACCCGATCATTTTGCGGTCTGCTTTGACAAAGGTGGAAGCGCAGCGAGAAATGAACTATTTCCAGCCTACAAAGCAAATCGTGATGAAACACCAGAAGGCATCAAAATTGCGGTTCCTTATATCTATAAAATTCTTCAAGCCATGCACGTTCCAATTATGGTTCAAGAAGGGTATGAAGCAGACGACGTTATAGGGACTTTGGCGAAAAAAGCCGAAAAAGAAGGCTACAAAACCTTTATGGTGACACCGGATAAAGATTTTGCTCAATTGGTTTCAGAAAATATATTTATGTACCGCCCCGTTTTTGGCGGTGGTTATGAAACCTGGGGAATTCCTGAAGTTCAGAAAAAATTTGAAGTCACAGATCCGTTGCAGGTCATCGATTTTTTAGGAATGATGGGAGACGCCAGTGACAATATTCCTGGGTTGCCTGGGGTTGGCGAAAAAACAGCGAAGAAATTTATTGCCCAGTTTGGTTCCATGGAAGGGCTTTTGTCTAATACGGATCAGTTGAAAGGAAAGATGAAAGAAAAAGTAGAAGCCTCGAAGGAACTTGGACTGCTTTCTAAGGAATTAGCCACCATCATGCTAGATGTACCGGTGGAATTCGACGAAAAGGATTTTGAAATGTCCGAACCTGATGTGCAAGGGGTGATTGATATTTTCGAAGAGTTAGAATTCCGAAGGTTGAAAGACAATTTTCTTAAGACATTTTCTGCAGAAGGCATGGCGTCTTTGGGTACGTCAAGAAGTGATGATAAAAAGCCTTCCCAAGTGAATAAAACACCCCCCTCAATCCCCCCTCAAGGGGGGAAGCAGGCTCCAGCCGGTCATGGACAGTTTTCATTGTTTGGTGGAGATTCGGAACCCACCGAAGAGGCTACCTTAGTGAGCTCTCACAAAACTATCAAAGACACGGAGCATTTTTATCAAACCGTACAATCGGGCATCGGAACCAAGCTCTTTATTTCGAACCTACTTAAACAGTCCAGTGTTTGTTTTGATACAGAAACAACGGGTTTAAATCCATTAGTTGCCGAGTTAGTTGGCATAGCCTTTTCATGGGAAACTGGTAAAGGGTTTTACCTCCCTTTTCCGGAAAACAGGGATGAAGCACAAACACTTATAGAGCAACTAAGACCATTTTTCGAAAACGAGTCCATTGAAAAAATTGGTCAGAATTTAAAATACGACATCAAGGTATTGGCAAAATACAAGGTAGCCGTTAAAGGAAAGCTGTTCGACACTATGTTGGCGCATTACCTCATTAATCCGGACATGCGTCACAACATGGACGTCCTGGCCGAAACCTACCTAAACTACACCCCTGTTTCCATTACTGAATTGATTGGAAAAAAAGGCAAAAATCAACTATCGATGCGCGACGTTCCGCTAGAGCAGCAAACGGAATATGCCGTAGAAGATGCCGATATCACCTTGCAATTAAAGGAACATTTTCAAAACGAGTTGAGCGAAGCTAATACACAGAAGCTATTTAACGATATTGAGATTCCGTTGCTTCGCGTTCTTGCCGCTATGGAATTGGAAGGAATCAACTTAAATGAAGATTTCTTAAACGGACTTTCTTCAGAATTAGAAACCGACATTCAAAACTTGGAAGCGGCTATTTATCAAGAAGCTGGGGAGGAATTTAATATTGCCTCTCCCAAGCAATTGGGTGAGATTCTCTTCGGCAAGTTAAAATTGGTGGATAAGCCCAAAAAGACCAAAACAGGGCAATTTTCTACTGCGGAAGACGTGCTCTCCTATTTGGCGAAGGACCACCAGATTATTTCGGATGTATTGGCCTATCGCGGATTGGCCAAACTTAAAAGCACCTATGTGGATGCCTTACCAAATCAAGTAGAACCCTCTACCCATCGCGTCCATACAGACTATATGCAAACCGTTGCAGCGACAGGACGCTTGAGTAGTAACAATCCAAATTTACAGAACATCCCCATCAGAACCGAGCGAGGACGTGAAGTGCGAAAAGCCTTTATTCCTAAGGATGAAAATCATGTGCTATTGGCGGCAGATTACTCTCAAATTGAACTGCGAATTATCGCAGCCTTGAGCGAAGAAGAAAACATGATTGAAGCGTTTAAAAACGGAGAGGATATTCATGCCTCCACCGCAGCAAAAGTGTTTAATGTGCCTTTAGATGAAGTCACGAGGGAACAAAGAGGCAATGCTAAAACAGTGAACTTCGGAATTATTTACGGGGTTTCCGCTTTTGGATTGAGCAACCAAACAGATTTGTCACGAGGTGAAGCCAAAGAATTAATTGACACCTATTACGAAACCTATCCAAAACTGCGAAGCTATATGAGCAGGCAGGTTGATTTTGCCAGAGACCATGGCTATGTTCAAACGGTATTAGGCAGACGACGTTATTTAAAAGATATCAATTCGGGCAATGCCATCGTGAGAGGTGGTGCGGAACGAAATGCGGTGAATGCCCCTATTCAAGGAAGCGCAGCAGATATCATTAAACTGGCAATGATCAATATATATGAAAAGCTTACCGATGGAAACTTTAAAAGTAAGATGTTATTACAGGTGCATGATGAATTGGTATTCGATGCCTACAAGCCAGAATTAGAACAACTCAAAACTTTAATTAAAACTGAAATGGAAAACGCTTATCAAATGAGCGTTCCGTTGGATGTGGAAATTGGTGTGGGAGATAATTGGCTGGAAGCACATTAAAAGAAACCCTTCGGAAGCGACTCACTTTTACCAACATGCATAAAAGCAAAGCGACGCTCCTTCGGGGTTTCATCCTTAGATAACAGGTAACCTCAACAGAAACCTTGTTACAGTCTTAGAAAGCCATCTAAATGAGATGGCTTTCTTTGTAAAGAACAGAGTCAAACTTAGCGCTTCGGAAAGTCATTTCAAAGTAAATATAGCTGTGAAGCACCTGTTTTCGGTGAAAAACCAAGTATTCGGTCTAAAGCAGGCTATCTTTATGCGCTTCAGTAAAAAGAAGGAAAGAATTATAATACGAAGCGATACGTCGCCTTCACCAAAAAGGTGTTTTGTGGACGTGCACTTAGTAGTTGATTATCGATAATAGACCCAAAGTCATTATTGACATCGCCCAAGCCCGTGATTCCCTGAGACCAAACCAAGAAAATCTCCGAACCTGGAATGTATTCCCAACGCAATACCAAATTGGATCGAAATTGCACAAAGGCAAAATCTGGATTGCCGAAGCTATAATCAGCCTCACCATCTTGATCTTCGTCTACGCTGTACACATCATCCGCAAAAGAGATTTGATTGTTCCCATACAAGGACACACGCTCATTAAGGTCCTCTGAGACAGGGTTGTTTACATAATTAAAGTTGGAAAACTTCGCTTTAAAAATAAACGGCTGTCCATAATACTGGATGGTCAAATTGGGGTTGATATTATAATTGACACGTAAGGTGGTGCTTAGTGATTCGTTATCGATTTCTCCCAAGATATAGCGGGGAGTTCCATTAAATGAACTCTCGGTAACGTATTGTGTTTTGTTCGGGTTTTTCTCGAATTCGGTGACCAATCTAAGATTCAATGAATTTAACGGCTGGTAGAAAAAGCGCAATACATAGCGTTCCAAAGAAAAATTATTTTGTGCTGCCTGCGAATTCACGTATCCCGCGTGCATGGAAAATTTCTTTCTGCTATCCGTTCCGGAGAAAAGAAAAAAGAAGTTCTCATCATTCCAGCGCCATCTTGGTCCTCCCCGCAAGACCGTATTTGAAAAAATACGCGGTTTATGTCCCCCACCAAATTCGGTCCACCAGTTATTTTTCCAGTTCACATAACTATTTAACTCATATTGAATGCGATTGTAGTTTCCTTCAAAATCGAATTGTGTAAACTGATTCAAACCAATATTTGCTTGCCGAAACCACGTGGTGGGTGTATTCCAAAGACGTCTAATATTGGAGTACTGTGTTATTTGATCTGCTTGTCGTAAAAAACCAATATCGTTAAGTTCAAACTCCGGCGATTTCCAATTCCCTCCGAAGTTATAGCGCCAGTTTCCACCACCGCCTTTTCCTACTTCAAAACTACCTCCGGTTCCCGTGAGCGCAGTTTTATTTGGGTCTACGGAAACATGGCCCGCGTCCACTCGTTGAAACAAGTGCGTTAATGAGGTCTGTGTCAATTCAATCGATTCGGCGCTTCCTTTTACATTACTAAACGTAAATTTCCCTGTGGCGTAATAGCGTCTTTCTTTCCAGTTATGTCGAACGTCCAAACCTCCTGTAAATGCAGATTCTCTTAAGAAATCCAAATTGCCTTCCAAATCTCGTTTCGCAAAGGTTGCAATCCCGCCGACAAATGAATTATTGTCATTAAAATCTTGTTGTAATCGAATCACGGAATAACTGGTTAAAGGCTCCACCAACTCTTCACGGGCTTCGCCTACCTCTTCCAACCCTTCAATAACATCTGGGCGATTGTCTAATTCGATGTCTGCATATTCTTTTGCCGTTACACTTTGCAGCGCTCCAATGGACAAGCCATCTTTCGTTTTTCCACTGAATTTGGCGGCGCCAAGAATGGTGGTGTTATTCGGAAAATCTTGAAACTCTCCTTTTGATCCATCCACTGAGGTAAAGCCTTGAGGTGTTCGTCCAATTCGGCGTGAAAAAAACAAGTTGTCTGCTCCGCCCCCTACTCTAAAATCAAAGACATTCTTATTCTCTACGAAAAATGGTCGGCGTTCCTGAAAAAATATTTCGAACCCATCCAAGGCAATGGCTCCTGGATCGGCGTCCACCTGACCAAAATCGGGGTTGACAGTAAGGTCCAAGGTAAGGTCGTTGGTAATTCCAATTTTTGCGTCCAATCCCACCGCTAATTTAGCATTGCTACCATCTCTAAAAGGATTACCGAGTTCTTTTTCATAGGTATCTAATTGGCCTACAGTATAGGGTTGAATCTCTAGTTGCTTTTGAGGTTTGATTCCTTTAATTCCTCTCAACTCACCAAATTCACTTACCCATCCAGGAGGATTGGCCGGCAAAGGTTGCCAAAGGGATCGTTCTTCGTTGTTGAAATACCGTCGTGTAGATTGGATCCCCCATACTTGTTCTTCGTCGTTGCCAAAGCGCAACTGACTTAAGGGAATACGGATTTCTGCCGTCCAACCTTCATCGTCTATGGCAGTGCTTAAATACCAAATTGGATTCCAGCTGCTGTCAAAGTTTCCATTATTTGAAATAAATTCATCTCCCTTCACTCCCGAAACAGAAGCCGTGAAAGAAAAGGCGGTTCGGTCATCGTTATAACTATCAATATTTATCTCAATCCAATCCCCTGGGAAATCATCACGACGGCCCGTTCGCTTCTCAATCGTAGAAGGATCGGCCTGATAGCATTTAAAGGCAACGTATAAATTTTTGTCATCATAGACAATTTTCATTTTGGTCTGTTCGGTGGGAGCCGTGCCCACGTCGGGTTCAAACTCAATATAATCTGTAGTCCATTCCACCGCATTCCATGCTTCATCATCTAGAGCGCCATCAATAGCTATCCCGTTGGTCCCTTGAATGGAATTGGTGTTGTAAATTCGCTTTTCGTAAGAGATTGGGGTAGTTTCAGTTTTTTCTTCTTCGGAATCTGTGGTTGTTTGAGAAAAAACGAAACTACTACTGGAGGCCATGAGGCCCACAGCGATGAATTTGATGAAGTTCATAACGGTTAGTTGTTTTGAGATTGATGTTTAAGAGACTAGAGTAAAAACGCATAGTCACAGTTTCAACTGTTAATTATGATAACTTTAACGTTTTGGAAGGGGAGTGGGTTTTGATTTAAAGTGGATGGGAAAAATGGAATTGCCAACTTAGTTCGAAATAATGTAAAAATGGCTTTTTAGCCCTTTGTTATTCAAATAAATAACATTACATTTGCAGCCCTTTTTAAGGGAAAAAACAATGATTTATTAACTATTGACAAAAAACTAAATGGATACATTAAGTTACAAAACAGTATCGGCTAACAAAAACACTGTGAACAAAGAGTGGTTGTTAGTGGATGCGGACGGGCAAACATTGGGTCGTCTTGCTAGTGAAGTTGCAATTTTACTTCGAGGCAAGCACAAACCAAATTTCACCCCACACGTAGATTGCGGTGACAACGTTGTTATTACCAACGCTGCCAAAATTAATTTGACAGGAAAAAAATGGGAGTCTAAAGAATACATCCGTCACACGGGTTATCCTGGTGGACAGCGCTCATTGACTGCTCAAGAATTGTATGACAAGGACCCTGCAAGACTTGTAGAAAAAGCTGTAAAAGGAATGTTACCTAAAAACAAATTAGGTGCAGTTCTTTTCAGAAATCTAAAAGTATATGCTGGAGCTGAGCACGATCAAGATGCACAAAAGCCAAGAGTAATTAACCTTAACGACAAGAAGTAATGGAGACTATTCACAAAATTGGAAGAAGAAAAACTGCCGTTGCACGTGTCTATGTTTCAGAAGGAAAAGGAAACATCACGATTAACAACCGCGAATTAGATAATTACTTTACCACGCCTACGCTGCGTTACAAAGTACAGCAGCCATTGGCTTTAACTGATAATGAGAAATCGTTTGACATTAAAGTAAATGTGTTTGGTGGTGGTATTACTGGACAAGCAGAAGCAATTCGCTTGGCCCTTTCACGCGTTATGTGTGAGATTAACGAAGAACACAGATTGGTTTTGAAGCCAGAAGGTCTTTTAACTAGAGATCCAAGAATGGTGGAACGTAAGAAATTCGGTCAGAAGAAAGCCCGTAAGAAATTCCAATTCTCGAAACGTTAATCATTCGACAACCTCAAGAACCTTTGATGATCTTTGGATTGTTATTGGTGAGTTTGTAGAAAACGATCTTTTAAATACAATTATTATTAATAAGCTGTTAGCCCCGCTCTGCCGGGTGGGGCATTAGTTTAGCATCTAAACCTAGTGATATTGCTATGGTTGCTATCTAAATTACAGAACGTAAACTAAAACAAAATGGCAAACAACGAAGAAGTTAAGGAACTCCTTAACGCGGGTGTACACTTTGGACACCTTACCAGAAAATGGAACCCAAACATGGCCCCATATATTTATATGGAGCGCAATGGTATCCACATTATCAATCTTTACAAAACTTCAGCAAAATTGGAAGAGGCGAATGAAGCCCTTAGGAAAATTGCAGCTAGTGGACGTAAGATTTTATTTGTGGCCACCAAAAAACAAGCGAAAGACATTGTAGCGGAAAAAGCGAAGAATGCAAACATGCCTTACATCACTGAAAGATGGCCAGGTGGGATGCTAACCAATTTCGTAACGATCCGTAAAGCAGTCAAGAAAATGACGTCTATTGATCGAATGAAGCAAGACGGAACCTTCTTGACGTTGTCTAAAAAAGAGAGACTTGCGGTAGATCGTACGAGAGCTAAATTGGAAAAGAACTTAGGTTCTATTACGGATATGAGCCGTCTTCCAGGTGCATTGTTCATTGTAGATACTACACGTGAGCACATCGCAGTGAAAGAAGCTCAAAAATTGAACATTCCAATTTTTGCGATGGTGGACACGAATAGTGACCCAAGACTCATTGACTATGTAATTCCATCTAATGATGATGCATCAAAGTCTATTGACAGAATTATTTCTAGTGTGACTAATGCAATTACAGAAGGATTAGCTGAAAGAAAATCTGGTAAAGAAGGTGGTGGAGAAGCAACTGCAAAAGATGCTGCCCCAGCCGCTCCAGCTGCAAAAGAAGCTAAAGCTCCAAGAAAAAGAGCCGCCGCTGTAGCCGTTCCTGCTGCAAAAGAAGAAGAATAAATAACTATTTTTAAAGTAATAAAAGTCGTTTGGTTTTTTCTTTCTGAAATAAATTTGAACGACTTTTTTAATAAATTAAATCTATAAAACTTGAAAACGATGGTAAAAGTAACCGCCGCAGAAGTAAATAAATTAAGACAACAAACCGGAGCCGGAATGATGGACTGTAAAAAGGCATTAGTGGAGGCAGAAGGAGATTTTGATAAAGCAATTTCAATCTTACGTGAAAAAGGTCAAAAGATCGCTGAAAAAAGAGCGGATAGAGATTCTAGTGAGGGAGCCGTTATTGCCAAAGTAAACGATGCTGGCACTAAAGGTGTTATCGTTTCTTTAAACTGTGAAACTGACTTCGTGTCTAAAAATGATTCTTATGTAGCTATGGCACGTCAAATGGCCGATGTTGCTTTGGGAACATCTTCTATGGAAGAGTTTTTAGCTGCTGAATACGGAAACGGGTTGACTGTTCAGGAAAAATTGACAGAACAAACAGGTGTGATTGGTGAGAAAATTGAAATTGGTGGCTTCAAAACTTTGGAAGCTCCGTTTATTGGTTCTTATATCCATGGAAATAAAATTGGTGCGTTAGTAGGTCTTTCAGCACCAAGCGATTCGGCTGCTGAAGTTGCTAAAAGTGTAGCGATGCAGGTTGCTTCTATGGGAGCTTCTACTTTATCTTACAAAGATTTCGACCCTGAGTTCGTAGCATCAGAAACAAAAGCGCGTATTGCGGTTATTGAAAAAGATAATATTGAATTAGGGCGTTTAGGTAAAACATTAAAAAACGTTCCTCAGTATATTTCAAGAATGCAATTGACTGATGAAGTATTGGCAAAAGCCAAAACCGATATCGAAGCGGAATTAGCTTCAGAAGGTAAACCAGAGCAAATCTGGGATAAAATTGTTCCTGGGAAACTAGAGCGTTTTATCAGTGATAATACTACCTTAGATCAAGAGCAGTGCTTATTAGACCAAAACTTTATCATGGACGAAAAGCAAAGTGTAGCTCAATACATAGCTAGCAAAGGTGATGCTACTGTGGTTGGATTTGAGCGCGTTAGCTTGGGATAAGAAATATCCAATTATAATTTTTTAAACCGCCTAACTGTTATCAAATAATGGTTAGGCGGTTTTTCATTTTCCCTAATTCCGTCTATATATTTTCGTTATTTTTGTGGTAGCAAATAACCACTATGCAATACAAAAGAATATTACTGAAGCTCTCTGGAGAAGCATTAATGGGCAAACGTCAATACGGAATTGACCCGGAAAGACTTCAAGATTACGCTCAAGAAATCAAACAAATCATTGAAAAAGGTGTTGAAGTAGCCATCGTAATAGGCGGCGGCAATATCTTTAGAGGGGTCTCAGGTGCTAGTAGCGGCATGGACCGTGTTCAAGGCGATCATATGGGCATGCTAGCAACCGTAATCAACGGGCTTGCGTTGCAGAGTGCTTTAGAGAATGAAGACGTGCCTACACGCTTGCAGAGTGCGATTAAGATGAATGAAGTGGCCGAGCCATTTATTCGGCGCAAAGCAGTACGCCATTTAGAAAAAGGTCGTGTGGTTATTTTTGGAGGAGGTACTGGAAATCCCTACTTCACCACAGACAGCGCAGCGGTTTTACGAGCCATAGAAATTGAAGCGGATGTGATCCTGAAAGGTACACGCGTGGATGGAATTTACAGCAGCGATCCAGAAAAGAACGCAGATGCAACAAAATTCGATTTTATCAGTTTTGATGATGTGCTCAAAAAAGGATTGAAAGTGATGGATACCACAGCTTTCACATTGAGCCAAGAAAACGAATTGCCAATTATCGTTTTTGATATGAATACAAAAGGAAATCTCATGAAAGTTATTTCAGGAGAAAATATTGGCACCAAAGTAAATTTATAGCCAAATTGAGTGGTTCAAATTTGGAACATTTTTTGATTTCAGTAGAAAAAATTACATTTGAATATGGAAGAAGAAGCTAAATTTATTATCGACAGCGCAAAAGAAGCGATGGCTGATGCGCTCACACACTTGGAGAAAAAGCTGGTTAATATTAGAGCTGGAAAAGCATCTCCATCCATGTTGAACGGCGTTATGGTTGATTACTATGGAAGTCCAACTCCGTTGCATCAGGTGGCCAATGTGAATACTCCAGACGGAATGACGATTACGGTACAGGCTTGGGAGAAATCCCTCATTCCGGAAATCGAAAGAGGAATTCACGCGGCCAACCTCGGATTTAATCCTATGAATAATGGCGAAAGTGTGATTATTAACGTTCCTCCACTTACGGAAGAACGCAGAAAAGAATTGGCAAAACAAGCCAAAGCTGAATGCGAAGACACCAAAATTGGAGTTCGGAACGATCGAAAAAACGCGAATTCTGAAATTAAAGAGCTGGATGTAAGTGAAGATATGAAGAAAAACTTGGAGATTGACATCCAGACCTTGACTGATGCACACATTAGTAAGATCGATGAGATATTCAGCAAGAAAGAAAGTGAAATCATGAAAGTATAGCTGGCTGTTTCGTTAAACAAAACACAATAGAGCGGCCTGAATGCCGCTTTATTTTTAAATTTAATCCAAATTACGATCCTTGCGAACCCCCGTCTTTTTAACGGTATTTTTAGTGCTAATTACCTTCAGTAGTTATGGCCAAAAAACGACTTCGACGGTTCAGGATTCCACCACTACCTCTCAAAAGTCCCCTAAAAAAGAGAGTCCTTTTACAACGGGATACTACCCCATTGGCTTTTTTGATGTTGACCTGCGTTACATTATTAAGTATAATAACTACGAAGGCTTCCGATTAGGGTTTGGAGGCATTACCAATGAACGCCTCTTTGAAACGTTTAAGATTGGTGGTTATGTTGCCCGCGGTTTTAAAGATCAAAATTATAAATACAGCTTGGGCGGGAATTTTCGCGTGAATGAGGAAAAGAATACGTGGATTAACCTTTATTACCAAAATGATATTAGCGAAATTGGTGGCCATACATACCTGACGGACGCCCGTATCTATTCGGTTTTTGAGCCCCGACTCATCAATATCACTCAATTTTACACCTACCGTACTTGGAGAAGTAGTATTCAACACGAGTTTTCTTCAAAAATGATGTCCGAATTACGCATTTCTCAAACCAAAGTAGATCAAATTGAAGACTATCGTTTTGTCAATAATGGACAGACATTTAAGAATTATTATTTAACAGAAGCCACCGCATCTTTTCGAGTGGCGCTCTCAACGAATGAAATTACCACAGACGAAGGTTTGTTAGCCTTAACGGATGGTTTGCCTAAAATTAGCGGACAAATTACCCAAGGTGTTCGAGGCATATCTAAAGGTGATTTTACCTATACAAAAGTGGGATTAAAGTTGGATCAACACATCAAACGTTCCAATCTATCTTCAACAAAAGTGGTGATAGAAGGAAGTGTCGCTTTTGGAGATGTGCCACTCACCCATTTGTTTCACGCGTATCCCAACAGTCCCACTAAAGATGAAATTTTACAACGCTTCTCCGTGGCGGGAATCAGCAGTTTTGAGACCATGTACTTTGGGGAGTTTTTTTCAGATAGGTTGGCCACTGTGCAGATTAATCATAGCTTGAGACGGTTCCATATTTCTGATAAGTTTAAGCCTGAATTGGTCTTGCTAACCAAGCATGCATTAGGTAATTTAGACCGAACCGAAGACCACTTAGGTATTGGCTTCAACACCTTAGAAAACTTTTACTCGGAGAGCGGTTTAGAACTCAATCGGATTATCTTCGGATTTGGATTGAGCTTTGCCTATCGCTACGGCTTTTATCATCTTCCGGATTTTGAAGATAATATTTCCTTCAAATTTACTTTTAACCTTAAAATATAAGGGATCTAAGCCTATTCAATACATGTAATTTAATACCTTTGCCCGATTGTAAGATAGGTCTGTGAATAAGCTGTTTAGTATTGGATTTTGGAGCGCAGTGGCACGTTTTATTCTTCGGAATAGAGCGCTGATCATCATTGCTATTGTAGGTATGACCGTTTTTATGGGGATGCAATGGAAAAACATGCGTTTTACCTATACCGAAGCAAACTTATTACCAGATGACCATCCTTACAATGAAGAATATGTAAAATTCTTGGACACCTTCGGCGAAGAAGGGAATTTAATCATCCTAGGAGTAAAAGACTCGTCCCTTTTTCAACTGAAAAACTTTTTAGCTTGGTCAAAACTTTCCGAAGAAATACGAGCCTATAACGAAGTAGATCTTACCCTGTCGATAAGTGATTTACGAATTCTGGAAAAAAGAGAAGATTCGGCTGCCTTTAACTTGGTTCCTTTTATCACAGATTCGGTCCTAGACCAAAAGAAATTAGATCGCTACCAATACGAGCTTTTTAATAAATTACCCTTTTACGAAGGCCTGGTATATAGTCCAAATAAGCAGAGTGTACGAACCGCCATTTACCTCAAAAAAGACATCGTAAACACAGCCGCTAGGCGTGATTTTATCGTAAACGACCTCATCCCACTCATCGCTGCTTTTGAGGCAAAAACTAAGGTAGACGTCTACACCTCTGGGATGCCGTATATCCGGACGCTTAATTCTCAAAATATTATTGATGAAATAGGCATGTTTATAGGCGCTGCCTTGTTGGTGACTTCTGTTATCTTCTTTTTCTTTTTCCGCTCCTTCAGAGCCACATTTATTGCGATGATTACAGTGATAATTGGAGTGATGTGGGCCTTTGGGATTTTAGGAATTCTGCATTATGAAATCACCGTACTTACGGCCTTAATACCTCCGCTGATAATCGTAATTGGTATCCCCAATTGCATATTTCTCATCAATAAATACCAGCAAGAAATTAAGCTGCATGGGAATCAGGCGAAGTCGCTACAGCGTGTGATTGCGAAAGTTGGAAATGCCACATTGATGACCAATGTGACCACCGCATCGGGCTTTGCCACCTTCATTTTAACAAACAGTAAGCTCCTTAAAGAGTTTGGTATTGTTGCTTCCATCAATATTATCGCCATTTTTCTATTGAGTCTCTTTATTATTCCTATTGTGTATAGTTATTTGGCCGTACCAAAGTACAAGCACTTAAAACATTTAAATAAGCGCTGGATTGGAAGCTTTGTAAGTTGGATGGAACGCATGGTTCGGGAACACCGAATTGCCATTTATATTGTAACCATTGTGCTACTATGTGCAAGTATTGTGGGCATTAATAAAATAGAGTTATCTGGAAGTTTGATTGAGGATATGCCCCAAAATGCAGAGTTCTTCGCGGATATAAAATTCTTCGAAAAAGAGTATGAAGGCATCATGCCATTGGAGATTTTAATTGATACTAAACGTAAAAAAGGGGTCATGAAGTTGGCTACTTTAAAACGAATGGACGAACTAGAACAATATATTGAAGAAATTCCCGAATTGTCAAAAACGCTTTCTGTTGTAGATCTAGTGAAGTATTCGAAACAGGCCTTTTACAATAACAATCCTGATTACTACCAACTGCCAAATGCCCAGGAGCGCACCTTCATATTATCCTATGCCAAAAGCAGCGCCGATCAAGCGGGCTTACTTTCCAGCTACGTAGACAGCACCGGCCAATATGCACGGATTACAACCTTTATGAAGGACACCAAGACGGATCGCTTTGACCGGATTGAAGAGGATTTACGGAGTAAAATAGCAAAGGTCTTTCCAGAGGATCGGTACAACGTTTCCATCACTGGGAAGGCCTTTATATTTGAAAAAGGCACCAAATACTTGGTAAATAACCTGATACTTTCGCTTTCATTGGCCATTCTGCTCATCGCCATATTTATGGCCTGGATGTTCCGAAATGTAAAGATGATTTTGGTATCCTTAATCCCAAACTTACTCCCGTTGTTAATTACGGCAGGATTAATGGGCTTTTTAGGAGTTCCCATAAAGCCATCTACTATTTTAGTATTTAGTATTGCCTTTGGTATTTCTGTGGATGACACCATACATTTCTTGGCAAAATACAGGCAAGAACTCATGGTCAACAATTGGAAAATTAAACGCTCCGTATATGCAGCGTTGAAAGAAACCGGTGTTAGCATGTTCTACACTTCCATCGTATTGTTTTTTGGGTTTTCAGTATTTACCATTTCTAGCTTTGGAGGAACAGTGGCTCTAGGGGCATTGGTTTCAGCGACCTTGTTGTTTGCGATGCTTGCCAACTTATTGCTACTCCCTTCTTTATTGTTATCGTTAGAACGGAACATTGCCAATCAGCAAACCTTAAAAAAACCAGCGCTGGAGATTATCCCTGCTTCGGAAGAAGAATCGGATTCAGATTCGAAGGAACTGGAATAGAATTTTGAATATTAAAAAAGTATCTTTGCAACCGCTTCAGACGCGCCTATGGGCTATACTCTTTGGGAAATACGCTTAGAAATTGAAGCGCCATTAGCAAAGTAGAACATCTATTTTTCAGTATAAAAAAGGAAAAAATGCAACGTAAAGAAATTTTAGACTTATTACACAGCGAAGCATCTGTCGTACCGGTTACGGTTTCTGGATGGGTTCGCTCGTATAGAAGCAACCGTTTTATCGCCTTAAATGATGGGTCGACTATTCATAATATTCAGTGTGTGGTTGATTTTGAAAACTTTGAGGAAGCTATTCTGAAGAAAATAACTGTGGGTGCCGCTATCCAAGTTGTTGGAGAACTAGTTGAAAGCCAAGGACAAGGACAAAAGGTTGAAATTCAAGTTTCAAAAATTGAAATTCTTGGTGAAGCTAATCCAGAAGAAGTAAAACTGACTATTTTATCTCCAAAACGTCATACGCTGGAGAAATTAAGAGAGCAAGCTCATTTGCGTATCCGCACCAATACGTTTGGCGCGGTCATGCGATTGCGTTCTAAGCTATCTTTTGCGGTGCACGAATACTTTCAAAAAAATGGCTTCAACTATATGCACACGCCTATAATAACGGGTAGTGATGCTGAAGGAGCTGGTGAAATGTTTCGCGTCAGTGCATTAGACCCTAAAAATCCACCCTTAGATGAACAAGGGAATGTGAATTACAAAGAGGACTTTTTTGAAAAAGAAACTAACCTTACTGTAAGTGGACAATTAGAAGCCGAAACCTATGCCATGGGCTTAGGGAAAGTATATACTTTTGGCCCTACATTTAGAGCGGAAAACTCAAATACGACTCGTCATTTGGCTGAATTCTGGATGATTGAGCCAGAGGTTGCCTTTAATGACCTGGCCGACAATATGGACTTGGCTGAGGATTTTATCAAGTATGTGGTAACATACGCTTTGGAACACTGTAAAGACGACCTGGAATTTTTAGAAAAACGATTGTTGGATGAGGAAAAAACAAAACCTCAGGCAGAACGGAGCGAAATGACCTTACGAGAAAAACTGCATTTTGTTATTGACAATAACTTTATGCGCGTTAGTTATACGGAAGCCATTGAAATTCTTAAAAACTCTAAACCGAATAAAAAGAAAAAATTCAAATTCCCTATTGAAGCGTGGGGTGCCGACTTGCAAAGTGAGCACGAACGATTTTTAGTGGAAAAGCACTTCAAGTGTCCGGTAATCTTATTTGATTACCCAGCTACGATCAAAGCCTTTTATATGCGCTTAAATGAGGATGAGAAGACCGTGAGAGCGATGGATGTTCTATTCCCAGGTATAGGAGAGATCGTTGGAGGGTCGCAGCGAGAAGAGCGTTACGAAGTGCTGCGTAGTAAAATGCAAGCGATGGATATTTCTGAGGAAGAATTATCCTGGTATTTGGATTTACGAAAGTTCGGCACCTGTGTTCACAGTGGTTTTGGTCTCGGTTTTGAGAGACTGGTCCTATTTGTAACAGGAATGGGGAATATTCGAGATGTAATACCGTATCCTAGAACTCCCGGAAACGCTGAATTTTAAGGAGTTCACAACTTAAAATATAGCGTGTTTGTCATAAATTTGAAGATTTCGAGCTTCGAATCATAACTTTATATTAAATCCAGCTACGATAGGTCTTTTATAGCTGGATTTTTTTAATTTTAACAACAAGACTTGCTTTCATGCTAAAACAACAGTTAAATTTTAAACTTTCCCAAA
>Ga0316204_10005481_pt1 | contig 20867 bp, 21 predicted proteins | sample 6monrhotite_MG_2_FD_205661 | JGI IMG/M metagenome (GOLD analysis project Ga0316204, IMG submission 205661) | Microbial mat bacterial communities from mineral coupon in-situ incubated in ocean water Damariscotta River, Maine, United States -... | ecosystem: Environmental > Aquatic > Marine >... | reverse complement strand
TGGTGTGAAAATGTTGAAAAAAATCAATATAAGGGTAGCTAAGCACAGTGATGTTGGGTCATTGGTTAAGTTTAATCAATTAATGGCATGGGAAACCGAACAAAAAAAACTAGACGAAGGCATCTTGTTTAAGGGGGTGTCGGCGTTAATTTCCGATGATAATAAAGGTTTTTATTTGGTTGCGGAACAAAATGGCGAAGTAGTTGGCAGTTTAATGGTGACCACAGAATGGAGTGATTGGCGCAATGGCGTTTTTTGGTGGGTACAGAGTGTGTATATTTCTCCTGATTTTAGACGTCAAGGGATCTATGCTCAGTTATATGCACAAGTTAAGGTTTTTGCAGTGCAACAACAAGATGTGTGTGGTTTTAGATTATACGTAGAGAAAGAAAATCTAATCGCTCAGAAAACCTATGAATCTTTAGGTATGCAGCCAACCCATTATTTGATGTATGAAGAATAAATTGTTATTGAGAATAATTCTCAATTAGATTACCATCTAGTTTCTATCTTTGTTTTTGCCTTTAGAAAGTAGGAATACCTCTTGAAAAAAATCATCTCCTGTATGTTTGTTATAGCGACTATGTTGTCACCATTAGTTATGGCCGAACAGGTCAATTTATATTCAGCCCGCAAAGAAGCCTTGATCAAACCTTTATTAGATAAGTTTACTCAGCAAACGGGTATTTCAGTTAATTTAGTCACGGGCAAAGCCGATAACCTCATTACGCGCTTAAAGAGTGAAGGCAAATATAGTCCGGCAGATTTATTGTTAACAACAGATGTGGGTCGTTTATACCGCGCTACACAGCAAGGTTTAACTCAGTCCATTTCTGTATCCGAGGCCATTGCGAAATTACCCAGTAATTTTCGTGATGAGCAAGGGCACTGGTTGGGTTTATCATTGCGCGCTCGGCCTTTAATGGTGTCAGTTGATAGAGTGGCTGCGCAAACCATCGCTAATCTAGAAGATTTAACCCGCCCAGAATGGAAGGGGCGTGTGTGTATTCGCAGTTCGAGTAACATTTACAATCAATCCATGGTGGCATCCTTGATTGCTCAGTTGGGTGAAGCAGTTGCTCAGGAATGGGTTAATGGCCTAGTTAAGAATTTCGCTCGTCCTCCACAGGGTGGCGATAGAGACCAAATTAAAGCTGTGGCTGCTGGTTTATGTGATGTGGCTATCGCTAATACCTATTATCTTGCCGGTATGTTAAGTTCTGACGATGAAACAACACAGCAACAAGCTAAAAAAGTAAAAGTTATTTGGCCGAATCAAAATGACCGTGGTGCGCATATCAATATATCTGGTGTGGCTTTGGCAAAAAATGCCCCAAATAAGGAGGCTGCAGTCAAGTTAATCGATTTTTTACTTAGTAACGAATCACAGTTGTGGTATGCCACAACCAACCATGAATACCCTGTTTTAGCTGATATTGCTTGGAGTGAACTACTACAATCATTCGGCACCTTTAAAACTGAACAAGTTCCCCTATCTAAGCTCGGTGCGTTAAATGCAGCAGCGGTGCAGATGATGGATCGTGCTGGGTGGAAGTAAATATCAAAATTTACACGCCCATTGTATTTAAATAAGCCAGTTTATGAAACTCAGAAACTGGTTCTATAGCTGGTTCAACGCTTGGCTTGTAGGCATAGCCTTAGGCTGCTTTATGCTTGCGGCCCCAGTAGGTTTAGTTTTTGTTAGTATTTTCTTTCCGCAAACTGAAATATGGCACCATCTATATTCAACCGTTTTATCTGATTATATTGTTAACTCTATTGTCTTGGCCTTTGGTGTTGGCGTCTTCGTCATAGTGATTGGCACAGTGTTAGCTTGGTGTATTGCCAGGTATGAATTTGCCGGCCGTAGGCATTTACAATGGTTGATATTGTTGCCAATGGCGATGCCCGCATACATTGTTGCCTACACCTATACAGGTTTGTTGGACTTTGCAGGACCAATACAAACCTTGCTAAGGGAAACATTCCACTGGCAGTATGGTGATTATTATTTCCCTGATATTCGGTCGTTGCCGGGCGCTATTATGATGTTGTCCTTGGTGCTGTACCCCTACGTTTATATGTTAGCTAGAACGGCTTTTAGCGAGCAACCATCCAGCCTTGAAGAAGTATCACGAAGTTTAGGCGTGTCCTCGAGCAAGCACTTGTTTAAAGTGGTGTTACCTTTGGCTCGTCCTGCTATTTTAATGGGCGCAGCCTTAGCCATGATGGAAGCCTTTGCCGATTATGGCACGGTGCAATATTTTGGTGTGAGTACTTTTACCACGGGTATTTTTAGAACCTGGTTCGGCTTAGGTAATGGTATTGCAGCCGCACAATTAGCTGCTATGTTAACCAGTTTTGTGGTGTTGTTACTTATTCTTGAATATCTGTCTAGGCGCAAAATTCGTTATTATTTTCAAGGACAAAGAGCGCAGCAAGTCAACAGACAAAAATTAACCGGTAGTAAAGCGTTTTGGGTGCCATTTGTATGTATGATACCAGTTCTCTTTGGTTTTATATTACCCGTTCTGCAATTGTTCAACTGGGCCTCAAGGACATATTCCAAACAACTTACTAGTGAATTTTGGTTGTTGTTATGGAATAGTTTTTATTTGGCAGCCATCGCAGCCATCACAGCTGTGATTTTGGCGCTTCTTTTTGCTTACGGCAAACGCCTTAATCCCACTAAACCTATTCAATTTTTAGTCGCCTTGGTGAACCTAGGTTATGCCGTACCCGGTACCGTGATCGCTATAGGTGCAGTGATTTCGCTAAGTTGGCTAGATATCAAAATCAATACGCTAACTGAAAATTGGTTCGACCTAAGTGTTGGCTTAGTATTATCAGGTTCATTATTTGCTCTGATTTTGGTTTACAGTAGTCGCTTCTTAGCCGTCGCTATGCACAACATTGATACCGGTTTGGCGAGAGTTAAACCCAGTATGGATGATGCTGCCCGTTCTTTAGGGCATAAGCCTATACAGATCCTCAGAAAGATCCATGTGCCATTGATGAAAACCAGTGTGCTCAGTGCTTTATTGTTAGTCTTTGTGGATGTGTTGAAGGAGCTTCCTGCTACTTTGATTTTACGGCCGTTCAATTTTAATACCTTGGCAGTCAGAGCATTCGAGCTTGCCTCAGATGAACGTTTAATGGACGCTGCGTTACCCGCTTTAGCCATTGTCAGTGTGGGTATATTACCTGTAATTTTGTTGACTATGTTAATGGATAAACCCAGTCGCACTAGTTCACAAGTCAATTAAGGAACTTATGTTAAGTCTCAATAATGTATCTGTTGCTTACCAAAAAAGGGACGCTGTTCAAGACGTCACTTTTGAATTAGGCGTGGGGCAAATAGGTTGTTTATTAGGGCCATCAGGATGCGGTAAAACATCTCTTCTGCGAGCGGTAGCTGGGTTTGAAAAGGTAGAGGCAGGACAAATCTTCTTACGTAAGAAGTTAGTGAGCGCTAGGCACCGTTACTTAGAGCCTGAAAAGCGTCGCGTCGCTGTGGTGTTCCAAGACTACGCATTGTTTCCCCATTTAACGGTTGCACAAAATATTGCTTTTGGACTGCATAAGCAAAGCAGTGAACAAAAGCTTCAGCGAGTGACGGAACTACTGCAGCTAGTAGGATTGCCGGGATACGACCGCAGATATCCCCACGCTTTATCAGGAGGCCAACAACAACGTGTTGCATTGGCAAGAGCGATGGCTGCTAAACCTGATTTATTGTTGTTAGATGAGCCTTTTTCTAGTTTGGATGCAGAGCTAAGGGATGAGCTTGCCAAAGAGTTACGAGTTATTTTGAAACACGAAAAAACCACTGCGCTTATGGTTACCCATGATCAACACGAAGCGTTTGCTATGGCGGATGTGATAGGTGTCATGAATAAGGGGCGTTTATTACAATGGACAGACGCATACGCACTTTATCATCGCCCAGCTAACCGTTTTGTGGCGTCCTTTGTTGGTGATGGGGTGTTTTTGTCTGCAACGGTAGATAACAACATTAAGTTAAACAGCGGTTTAGGCGTGTTTCCTATCAACCCTGATAGTGGGTTTAAGCGGGGTGATAAAGTTGTATTTCTGGTTCGCCCGGACGATATCATCCATGATGATGCAAGTGAAACCTTAGCAAAGGTGGTGAATAGATCGTTCCAAGGATCGCATATTTTGTATGAACTTGAATTGCAACACATTGGTCGTGCTAGGGTATTATGTTTGGCACTCAGTCATCATGATCATCAAATGAATGAATTGATTGGTATTCGTTTAGATTTAGAGCATCTGATTGTGTTTGCAGATAACGGGGATGAAACATGAAAATTGCCGTAGTAGGAGCGGGAATTACAGGTTGTTTGTTGGCAAATTTTCTTGATTCAGTGAGCATAGATGTCAGTATTTTTGAAAAGTCTCGTGGCTGTGGTGGACGCGCGAGTACAAAACAAACCGATTTTGGACAGTGTGATTTAGGCGCTACTATTGTTCCTGCACAAAAAGCCGAATTTACAGATTTTATGCAAGGTCTGTGTAATCTAAATATGGTAAGTAAATGGCCCGAGAATGTATTTGTCTCGCAACAAATAAATGGCATCAAGCAACCATTAGAAAATTTTATCAGTGACAGAGAGCATTACGTTTTTAACAAAAAAATGAACGCCCTATGTCGTCACTGGATAAGAAACACCCCCTTACATACAAGCAGCTTAATTAGCCAAATGCGTTACTTTGTTGGTAAAGGATGGCAACTTAAATTAAATGATGTTTGGCAGGCTGAGTGGTTTGATAAAGTGGTGGTGACCGCTCCTTGGCCGCAAAGCCAAGCATTAATTGAACAATCTGAGTTGCCGATAGAACTGCCTGATTTATCGCAATCTTGGACAAGTTGCTGGTCGATTGCCTTAAAATTGGATCAATTGGTCGCATCTGGGATTGATTTAGTTTACCTAAAAAATCACGCTATACAGACGCTAGTTCGGGATTCTGGCAAACCACAGCGACCTCAAGCTTTCACTTCAGAGGCAGGTGAACAGAGCGAAATATGGGTGGCCCAACTTGCTAATACGTTATCAGATGACTTAGGCAAGCTGGGCAAAGACAAGGCGATATCTATTGCCACTAAGGGACTTTGCGAATTGTTTGATTTACCTGATAAATCAGTGTCGAATAGCTATGCGCATTACTGGCTGTATGCAAGACCCAGAGCAAAGCAAAAGCCGTTAGGCATACTTTCTTATCATGAATATGGCATATATGTTGGGGGTGATTGGAGTTTTGGTGCCTCTATTGAGTCAGCTTATGAAGGGGCCCTAACACTTAGTCAATCAATAATAACGGGTGAGTAAAGTACTATGATTAACAGTATTCAAAAATGGTTTAAAAGTCATTTAGAAACCGATAACAGTGATAGTGAACATACAATTGAATTGGCAACAGCGGTTTTGTTATACGAAGTCATGCGGGCTGACAATAAGTTTGAGGAGCGCGAGCAAGATAGTTATCGCAAACACCTTGAAAAGCATTTCTCTTTGACTGGGGCTGAGCTTGAAACTCTTTGTCAGTTGAGTCAATCCCAAGCAGACGAAGCGGCTGACTACCAACAATTTACACGTGTCATTAACAATGCATATGGTCTCAAGGAAAAAAGGGCGGTGCTTGATTCGTTGTGGTCAGTTGCCTACGCTGATCATGAACTCAGCCCGGATGAAGAATACACCATCAGAAAAATAACGGATTTACTGTACATCCCTCATAGCCAATTTATTCAAAGCAAGTTGTCAATCAAGCCTAATTAATACCTCACCTACTTTTGCTGGGTTTGTATGATTTTTGTTAGTGTCTTAAATAAAAGACACATTAACTGTATGATTTAATATACATAAATGACCCTAGAAGCATTGGTGTCTCTAATTTGTGACGCTTAGTTCTGGTTTTGCGACTAATCTCTTATCTTAGCCCGATTTATATTTTTAACTCTTTGAAATATAAGGTAAATATATTCTTGGCATGAACCATGTAACATCCTCAATAGTAATCACATTCTGCCTGACTGGTTCCTCGGGTGTTATTTATGGACATTGAGTGTGGTGAAGGGCGTTAGTGCATGTCTGGTTTTGTTATTGGCTGCGATGGCGTTTGCAACTAATAGTACTAATATCCTTGATGCGAATAAAAATTTACATCATTGATGGCATGGATGCCTTATTTTAATTAGATTTAATGATAAAAGATCGACTTGTTCGATCTTTTTTTATTATGCTGACAGCTCGATAAAATGAAAAAACTTATAGGAGTTGCCATGCAACTAGGCTCATTACGGCAATTAACACTGGTTAGTTTTGTCGTTGTTCTTGTGCCCTTGGCATTATTGGTCGGCTACAGTCAAGTTAAGTTAAGCGAAATTGCTCAAATCGCCACAAACGAAGCTGAATACTCAGTTAACACTGTTAGGCGAGTAAGCAAGATGGAAAGTTTGTCAGTTGATATTGAACGATTAGTGCGCCAGTACCATATTGTAAAAAAGGATGCATTGAAACCTTTGATTGGAAAGTCAATCCAACGATTTACTGGATACCAGATACCCGTTTGTGAGCAGCTTTTGGAAAAACAAAATTGTAGCAGTTTAACCGAGCGTATTGTTTGGATTAAGCAATACTCAGGTACTGAAGACCAATTGTTGTTAGACGCTCAACTAGCAGAATTCAAACAAAATTTATATGACTTAGCCGCACAAATAGACGGCAGTCTTGACAAGAGGATCCAAGATCAACAAATTTATGTGAGTTCGGTACAGCAAACACAATTTTGGTTAACAGCCTGCTTGTTAGGGGCTTCCTTTTTGTTAATTGCGCTCGGTTCCAAGGCAATATTAAAACCTGTTTCTAGACTTGAACGTGTGATTACCGCCATATCTAGGCAACAAGATAGTTTACCTGTCATTTCCACTTCTGGTCCGAAGGAATTAATTATACTAGAACATAAATTACACAGACTCTCCGGCCGTTTAATTCAATTAGAAAATTTACGTCATGCCTTATTGCGTCATGCATCTCATGAGCTAAAAACGCCCTTGGCAAGTATTAATGAGGGCTGTTCATTGTTGACTGAACAAGTAGTAGGTCCTTTGAATGCAGATCAAGAAGAGGTGTTGTCACTACTAAACAGCAGTACAGAGAGGTTAAATTTACTGATTGTGCAATTGCTTGATTACAACTTATTGCTGCAGCAAGCTAAACCGGTGATCTCGAAGATTAACACTGAGCGTTTTTTTGAGGAATTTGTTACCGATAACAGTTTGGCGATTAAACAACATGATAATCAACTGGATATGAAAATAGAATTACCCATAATTTGTGCTGATAACAAATTGTTTAGGAGAATTTTGGATAATTTGCTGTCAAACGCCATTGCCCATGGCAGTAAAGGCGGGCCTATTTGTATTAAACTCTATCAGCAGGAAAATATGCAGATTCTGGATTTCGCCAATCGCGGCCAGAAAATTGCTCTGGAGCAACGTCATGCACTATTTCAACCTTTTAGTCGTGGAGAGGGAGTGCGTAATGATAGAGTAACAGGCTCAGGACTTGGATTATCCATAGTCGCCGATTGTGCCAGAATGATGTTTGGCAAAGCTGAAATGGTTGATGTGGATTATGCAGACGTGTGTATTCGTGTACAGATCCCAAGTAAAGAAGCGAGTATATGAAGTCGAAATTATTAGCCATCTGTAGCACCCTTATCTTGTTTACAAGTTGTGAGCTGCTGCAACCATTAAATACATCCAAAACAACGCCAGAGCTACAACAAAGTCAACCTATGTGTGTATGGGGAAATTCTTCAGATAAGCATGATTGCAAAATCGAGTATTGGTTAAGGTTTTGGTCTGAGATTGAAAATATTTCATGGCCTGAACGCAAAAAACAAATAGATGTATTATCTGCACAAGATACCGATGTATTGAAGAAAATACTCCTCAGTCAAGGTAAAAGCACACCCTATCAAGATCGTTTGCGCGCACAAGCTTGGGTGGAGTCAATTTTACCGAAATTAAGTCAACAGATGCGCAGTTTTATCTTAGTCGCACTTTATCATCCTAGTCAGGATTTGCTTGAACTGGAGTCTGCGTTAGTAACTTTAAGTAAAATTAATACGCAACAAGCGTTCAAGATTGAGGAACAACAAATATTGTTAAAAAAACAACAGAGTCAAATTGACCAGTTGCTTAATATTGAAGCATCTATCATCCAAAGTATCGAAGAGGATAAAGAATGAGTCAGTCGAATATATCAGATCCTAATGTATTGTTGGTGGATGATGATGAAAGCCTATTGCGCTTAATGGCTATTAGGTTAAAGGGTGAAGGATATAACGTACAAAGTGCTGGCGGGGGGAAAGAAGCATTAAAGCTGATAAACACTCAAAATTTTGACGTGGTGTTAAGCGATTTACGTATGCCAGGATTAGACGGCTTAAGCCTTTTTGAGGAAATTATGGGGCTTAGAAAAGATGTGCCTGTTATTTTAATGACCGCCCACGGAACCATTCAAGATGCTGTAGAAGCAACACAAAGAGGTGTATTTGGTTTTTTAACTAAGCCTATAGATCATGACGAATTGCGCAGTTTGATGAAAAAAGCAGTGAGTCAAAGCAAAGGCGCGCAAAACGGAAAGTGGTGTGAAAAAATCATCACTCGCTCGATGCAAATGGAACAATTACTTGACCAAGCTTATCGTGTTGCTAAGCGCGACGTTAGCGTATTAATAAGTGGTGCTAGTGGCACAGGTAAAGAACTTTTGGCCAGTGCCATTCATAAAGCCAGTAAAAGAGCGGATAAAGCTTTTGTGGCGATTAACTGTGGTGCGTTACCAGAAAACTTACTCGAGTCTGAGCTTTTTGGGCATGCTAAAGGTTCTTTTACTGGCGCGGTCAATGAACATCAGGGATTGTTTAGAGAAGCGGATGGAGGCACTTTATTTTTAGATGAAATAGGTGATATGCCAGTTCCCCTTCAGGTTAAGTTACTTAGGGCGCTGCAAGAACAAACAATTCGCCCAGTGGGTAGCAGTAAACAAATCTCAATCGATGTGAGGATTATCTCAGCGACCCATAAAAACCTCAGCAAGGAAATGGAGGAGGGCAATTTTAGAGAAGATTTGTATTACCGACTTAATGTAGTGAATATTACTTTACCCACATTACGAGAGCGCTCTGAAGATATACCATTGCTGGCGCGGCACCTATTAAAAGCGAGTGCTGAACGCCATCAGGTTAAGGTCAATCGGTTTTCTGATGATGCCATGCAATTATTAACAACTTGTTTGTGGCCGGGTAATGTTAGGCAACTTGTCAATGTTGTAGAGCAATGTGTCGCCTTAACTCAAACACCCATAATCGCGTCCCATTTGGTTGAACAAGCTTTGTCTGCTTCAGAGCAAAAGTGGCCAACCTTGACTGAAGCAAGGGATGCTTTTGAGCAAAAGTATTTATTGAAGTTACTTAAAATGACAGACGGGAATGTCACAAGGGCAGCGGAATTAGCCGGCAGAAATCGTACGGATATGCATAAGCTGATGAAAAAACATGATTTACATTCGGCAGATTTTAAGCGGGATTAAATATTTTGGTTGAAACATTATTAAGGTTTAACCAAAAACCCCTGTTAATTATTGATAAGTTCCTTACAATACCGCGAATTTTTTGAATGGCAAAAGTGGACTAATGCGATTAGCTCTAGGCATTGAATATAATGGTGCTCCTTATCATGGTTGGCAACGCCAACAAACCGTGGCCAGTGTGCAGCAGCGCGTTGAAGAAGCGTTAACTACTATTGCAAACGAACCTATCAAAGCCGTCTGTGCAGGTCGCACCGACGCTGGGGTGCATGCTACTTGCCAAGTCGTACATTTTGACACCAATATTCAGCGCCCTGACCGTGCGTGGACTATTGGTTTGAATCGCTTTTTACCTGATTCGATTGCTGTTAAATGGGTAAAAAATACCAATGACGATTTTCATGCTCGATTTTCTGCTACAGCGCGACGTTACCGATATGTCATCTATAATCATCGTTTACGCAACAGTATTTTACCTAAAGGTGTCACCCATATTCACAATGAATTGGATCATGAATTAATGCACCAGGCCGCTCAACATTTGTTAGGGAAGCATGATTTTAGTGCGTTTAGAGCCGTGGATTGTCAGGCTAACACTCCGGTACGTCAGATGAGTTATATCAATGTGAGCCGTTTTGGTGATTATATTATGATTGATGTACAAGCGAACGCATTTCTTCATCATATGGTGCGTAATATTACGGGTTCTCTTTTGACGATTGGCAAAAAGGAAAAATCCACAACTTGGATGAAGACTTTGTTGCATGGAAAAGACCGAACTAAAGCCGCGTCCACTGCAAAGCCTAATGGTTTATACTTGGTACATGTGACTTACCCGGACATTTTTGGTTTGCCGAGTATACCTTTAGGACCATTATTTTTACCAGATTGATACTTCTAAGACCAGTTTTGTTTTCGTGATGTATGCATGATGTGATTTAATAGTCTTTCTTTCGGCCTATAAGGCTTAAAACGGGCACCAGATATACCCAAAGCCATTGGAGTTGCAGCTAGGCGGCCAAGGAACTCAAGCCCCACGAGCTTAGACGTACTAAGTGATTGGGGGGGGTGAGAGCAGCCAACAACGCTGCATCTTCAAGGAAGACGGGTATAAACCGTTGAATATTGTCAGTTTGTTAAATTTAACATGTTGCATAACAGGATTTGATATGAGTTGGATTGAAAAAATACTACCGCGCACTAAGTCATCGACTAAAAGTAATGTGCCAGAGGGAATTTGGACTAAATGTGCTGAATGTGCCGCCGTACTGTATAAAACAGAATTGGAGAAACAGTTAGGCGTTTGCCCTAAATGTGATCATCACATGCGTATTGGCGCCCGCGCGCGTATTAATCACTTTTTAGACAAAGGCGACAGAGTAGAATTGGGCGCAGATTTAGAGCCGCAAGATTTACTTAAATTTAAAGACTCGAAAAAATATAAAGACAGATTGATTAGCGCCCAAAAAGCCACCAATGAAAAGGATGCTCTAGTGGTCATGCAAGGTAAGTTGAACGGCATGCCTGTTGTTGTGGCTGCATTTGAATTTGCTTTTATGGGCGGGTCAATGGCTTCAGTGGTGGGCGCTAGATTTGTTAAAGCGGTTAATGCGTGTTTGGAACACAATATGCCACTGGTGTGTTTTTCTACTAGTGGCGGAGCACGTATGCAAGAAGCGCTTTTGTCACTGATGCAGATGGCTAAAACCAGTGCTGCACTAGCAAAGATGAGTGAAAAAGGCTTGCCGTATATTTCAGTTCTGACCGATCCCACTATGGGGGGCGTCTCAGCGAGTTTAGCTATGTTGGGTGATGTGAATGTCGCAGAGCCTAAAGCCTTGATCGGTTTTGCAGGTCCAAGAGTTATTGAACAAACTGTACGTGAAACCCTCCCCGCAGGCTTTCAACGCAGCGAATTTTTGTTAGAAAAAGGTGCTATCGACATCATAGTTGATCGCCGTGAAATGCGTGACAAATTATTTAGCTTATTGTCAAAACTGCACCATCAACACCACTAATTAATGTCTCACAACTCAACACTTCAAGCCTCTGACAAAGAGGCTTGGTCATTAGATCAATGGTTGATTTATCTTGAGCAGCTTCATCCAAGTAATATTGAACTTGGCCTTGAACGTGTTGCCGAGGTTTTTCGTAATTTGCAGCTTGATCTCAGTCAGCGAATTATTGTCACGGTTGCCGGTACTAATGGAAAGGGCACTAGCTGTGCGTTGATTGAACAGGCCATATTAACGTCAAGGCAGTCAGTCGCTGTATTTAGCTCACCGCATCTTTTAGATTACCGCGAGCGAGTCAGAGTAGCTGGGGGCATGTTGAGCGAAAACTCCCACTGCCAAGCGTTTTGGAAAGTGGAACAGGCGAGAGGCGATACCGCCCTTACTTATTTTGAATTTGGTACATTAGCGGCATTGCAGCTAATGACAGATTCTGATGCCAAGTATTTATTATTAGAAGTTGGCCTAGGTGGGCGTTTAGATGCAGTTAATATTGTTGACCCGAATATAGCCGTGATTACCAGTATTGATTTAGACCACCAAGATTGGCTTGGTACTACTAAAGAACTGATCGCCATTGAAAAGGCTGGTATTTTTAGAGCCAACATTCCAGCTGTTATTGGTGAGCCTCATCCTCCCTCTACGCTAATTGACGCTACCTTGGAATATAAGGTCAAGCCTTTATGGCAAGGGAGTGATTTTCACTTTCAAATAGATGAAAAAGGATTTCATTGGCAAGGTGCTAAGAGTTGTTATGACAATTTACCTGTGCCAAATATTCCCGCACAAAATGCCTCTACAGCATTACAAGTAATCGAATTATTAGGATTACAGTTAGACAAGAGCAAAATGTCTCAGGTCTTTAATCAAACTAGGCTGCCAGGAAGACGTCAGGTCATACAAAACAACCCCACCGTAATCTTGGATGTGGCACATAATCCGCAAGCTACTCGGTTGTTAGCCGGTGATCTTAAGAATATGCAATATAAACGAGTTATAGCTGTTGCGGCGATGTTAGTAGACAAAGATATTGATGCAACGCTTGCTCCAATGTTGTCTGTCGTATCGACTTGGTATTGTGCTAGTTTAGACGTTCCTAGAGGCGCGCAGGCAAGCACATTGGTTTCTGCTGTATTAAGCTCAGAGCAAAAAGTGTTAGACTATGGATCAGTTGAAATCGCGTATAAATGTGCTTTAGAAAAGGCCGATAAGGAGGACCTAGTGATCGTATTTGGCTCTTTCTTAACTGTCACAAATGTATTAAAAATGGGGGTGTTACCCCCTCACGAAAAGGTGCAGTAGAGTGTCATCCGCATTACAAAACCGTTTGGTAGGAACTGCCATAGTTGTTGCCATAGCTGTGATTTTTTTACCTGACTTATTAGATGGGAAGCAAGAATCAAAGCGTAACTTATTTGTTGAATTGCCACAAAAACCGACTATGAAAACGGTGAAATCTCCTGCCCCTTTTGACACGGGTAAAGTCAAAGAAGCGGCGACGCGTAAAGTCGAAGTGATTTCTGAACAGGCGTTGGATGATAACCCCAGCGCAAACTTATCTGCTGAAATAAAACCAGAAAGTCGAACTAAAGATGTGCAAGTAACTGATATGTATCAAGAAGAAAAATCAGCCTCAGTGGAAGACGCTGTCGTAACTGATAAGACAAAGACTAGCAGTTTAGAGCAACAAACTGTGGTTGAGCAAGATATGGATCTATTATTGGCGAGTGCAGGTTGGGTGGTGCAATTAGGCAGCTTTCGCCATCAGAAAAATGTACAAGAGCTGTTAAATCGCTTAGATAAAGCTGGTTATCGGGCTTTTAGTCGGCCAGTAAAAACCAACTCAGGCATTTTAACCAAAGTTTTTGTTGGTCCTGATCTGCAAAAAAGTAATTTAGAAAACGCCCTTTCCCACCTAAAAGAATTAACCCAATTACAGGGCAGGGTGACCCCTTTTACTGTCCAGTAATTGGATGTTTGATTAAATCAAAGCCGTTGTATTTTCAATGAAAGTTTTCAGGATTTTAGCCTGACCTTTTGGTAGAATGCGCGCGATTTTAATTCTGTGATGTTAAGCACGGCTATTGTTGCTCAACATCATGCTATTTAAGCGGTAAAAAAAGAATCTTATGAATTGGATTGACTACGCCATATTGGCTGTGATTTTACTTTCCGCCGTTATCAGCATAATTAGAGGCTTTGTGAAAGAAGCTATTTCTTTGGCAATTTGGTTTAGTGCGTTTTTTATTGCTAGCCAATTTTATGTTGATCTTGCCGCTTATCTAACTAAATTCGATGATGTGATGATCCGAAACGGTGTGGCTATTGCCATATTGTTTGTCTCGACCTTAGTCATAGGTGGCTTAGTCAATTATTTGATTTCTCAGTTAGTTCAATTTACAGGGCTGACAGGCACAGACCGCGCATTAGGACTGGTATTTGGTGCCTTGCGAGGCATCTTAATTGTCAGTGCTTTGTTATTTTTCTTAGATACTTTTACCCCAATGTCGTCATCAGCATGGTGGGGGACGTCAGTACTTATTCCAGAATTCAGTTTAATCATTGAGTGGTTTTTTGAATATTTACAAAACAACTCAAGTTTTATAAAGCCCGTTTAAAAAGGTAAATCGCATGTGTGGTATTGTCGGAATAGTGGGTAAAAGCCCAGTCAATCAAGCTTTGTATGATGCCTTGACTGTGCTCCAGCATAGAGGCCAAGACGCTGCTGGTATAGTGACTGTAGATGATGATGTCATTCACCTCAGGAAAGACAATGGCTTAGTTAGAGATGTGTTTCATACGCGCCATATGAAAAGACTCACCGGACAATTTGGTATAGGTCACGTGCGTTATCCCACTGCTGGTAGTTCGAGTTCGGCAGAAGCGCAGCCCTTTTATGTCAACTCACCCTATGGTATTGCTTTTGCTCACAACGGTAATTTAACTAACGCCCATGAGCTGCAAGATGAAGTATCAAAAGTTGCTAGAAGGCATATCAACACTACCTCTGATTCTGAGTTGTTGTTAAATATCATTGCCCATGAACTGCAAAATTGTGAAGGTTTACACTTAACCCCTGAAGAGGTGTTTAAAGCTGTTTCCAAGGTACATGCTAAGATCCGTGGTGCCTACGCGGTAGTCGCCGCTATTATTGGCAACGGAATGTTGGCATTTAGAGACCCCTTTGGGATCCGCCCATTGGCCTTAGGTAAACGCAAAACCGAGTTTGGCAATGAATATATGGTTGCCTCAGAAAGTGTCGCATTAGACGCTGTTGGTTTTACCTTTATTCGTGATGTAGCACCCGGTGAAGCGATTTATGTGACTGAGGCAGGAGAGTTGCATACGCAGCAATGTGCGCATCAACCCATCAATGCTCCGTGTATTTTTGAATTTGTTTATTTTGCCCGACCAGACTCATTTATCGACGGTATTTCAGTGTATGCCTCTAGGGTGAATATGGGTCGTAAACTGGGGCAAAAAATTGCTAAAGAATGGGCTGATGTAGATATTGATGTGGTCATTCCTATTCCAGAAACCTCTACTGATGTGGCGTTACAAATTTCCATCGAGTTAGATAGACCGTATCGCCAAGGGTTTGTTAAAAATCGCTATATTGGCCGCACGTTTATCATGCCAGGGCAAACCATGCGACGTAAGTCGGTACGCAGAAAACTAAATGCTATTCCTTCAGAATTTAAAGATAAGAATGTGCTTTTGGTGGACGACTCAATTGTACGTGGGACCACCTCTGAGCAAATTATTGAAATGGCACGTGAGTCTGGGGCTAAGAAAGTATACTTTGCCTCTGCAGCACCTGAAATTCGCTTTCCTAACGTATATGGCATCGATATGCCATCGGCCAATGAATTGATTGCATATGGCCGTGAGATTGAACAGATAAGCGATTTGATCCGTGCAGACGGTTTGATTTTTCAAGACCTTACTGATTTGATTGATGCTGTACGCGAGTTGAATCCTGAGATCAAACGTTTTGAAACCTCGGTATTTGACGGTAATTACATTACTGGTGATGTGGACAATGCGTATTTGCAGCGAATTGACAATATGCGTAACGAAGGGACAAAAAACGAAGGTATACAGGCCGAGTTGAGTAACTTAGAAATGCACAATATGAGTCAAGACTAGGCCATACAACACAACATTAGCTCATAAAAAAAGCCACGTTTTTGGTAAACCGTGGCTTTTTTTATATTAAATTTGCAAGCGTCCTGAAATTATTTTAACCCACGTAGACTGGGCCCATGCCCATACTCCACAAAATAACCGATGCGGCCATTAATATAGCCAGCAACACCAAACCACAAGTGACCACTGAGCTTGCATAGATAAACCCTTTTTCCTTTGGAATTTGCATTAAAATTGGCGTACCTGTGTAAAGTAAATAAACCGAATAGGTTAGTCCAACCAAACCCATGAGCATAACAAACCACAGCACCGGATAAAAAGCCGCAAAGCCCACCATAAACAAAGGCGTGGCAGTATAAGCCGCGAGTTCCGGAGACTGGGTATAGGTTGGGTCTGAATCAAATGCTTTGGCTAGCTTATGAATTAATATAGCTAAGGCAATCACGCCTATCATCAAACCAAAATACATACCAATGCTCATCAGCATGGCACTGTCAGGCGTTAATTTAATAATGTCACCTACACCTATACTCCAACCTAGATGTGCAGCTGAATAATAACTCATCAAAACAGGTATTAAGGAAATAATAGCTACATGACTTAAGCTATAAAAATAACTCTCATGACGTTCATTAATGGAATGCCACTCTTCTTTTGGGTGTGTATATAATCCCCACAGGTGATTTAAAATCATACAACTCGGTCTCTTCTGCTGTTAAAAATGCGTTTTGTTAAATAAAGGTAAATATACCGTTAACAATTATTGTCTGTGAGTAGACTCTAAGCGTCAACCTTTTTATCTATGTCTTGTTAAGCTTGTTGATCTTCATCAAAGGCTAACTAGCCTTGTTGGATTTATGGTTAAATAATACTTAATCGTAAATTAGTTAAAAATAGGGCGTGTTAAGTGATAGATGGTCAATCAAAGAGTGATTTTGTGTATTATGCACCTATCACCACAAGGTGGATGGATAACGATATGTTTGGTCATGTTAATAACGTCAATTATTACTCTTATTTCGATACCATCATCAATCAATTTTTAATTGAACAAGCGGGTTTTGTGCCGCAAAAAAGTCAACAGATTGGGTTTATCGTAAAGTCTAGTTGTCGTTATATCAGCCCTGTATCTTATCCTCAAAAGTTACTAGGAGCATTACGTGTTGACAGGATTGGTACTAGTTCGGTGGATTATGCGGTAGGGATTTTTAAAGAAAATGAAGAAATGGCGTCAGCAGTGGGATGTTTAACCCATGTTTTTGTAGACCGTGACTCGCATCAAGCAACCCCCATAAAAGGTGTTATGCATAAGGCCATGCTTGCGGCTATTTTGCCTAGTTAACCAGAGCTCAGGTTGAAACAGCTTTCTAATCTATTTCAGCTGTGGCAAGTGTCTGTTCGGTGCGTGATTGATGAAACTGTCGGTATTGGTTGGGCGTCATATCGCAACTTGATTTAAAAGCGCGGGTAAAAGGCCCTACTGATGCAAAACCGCTATCTAGACCTACCACCAAGATTGGCCATTGAACCTAGATTCCGCAGTTAAACCACGAGAAATAGCGGCATCCACTGATGCGCTTGACTATGGGAAAAAAGTTCTCTTCACCAATAAGGTGACTACGAATTTTTCCCCTACGCCAATCACACCATTGGCTACCACTCTTCCCACGAGTTCAACTGCAGAATCTAGGTTGAATATTTTCAGTCTTCTCCAATAGCCTTTTGGCATGTTGATGCGCTGGGCAATTCATGCCTTTATATTGGTTAATGGCGTGTGGTTCTTTAGATTGTATTTAATGGCTTGGTATGTGGGCAATCGAGGACCTAATGGTAATACTGCTACTATAGATGGCCCAATGGATATCTTTTTATCTTATGCCTGTTATGGCATGCCAATGCTGATTGCTGAATGTGTTTTTTGGGCAAAACGTCAAAAGCAAGCCTCGAAAATTTGGGCGATTACGGTTTTAACGTCTATCGGTACTTTGATTACTTTATTGGGGGTAGTGGCTGCTATCTTTATGATGTGGATCCCTAGAGTTTCTGGAGCCTTTACATAGTTGATATCTAAGGTGTAAAGGCTGCCAATATACGAGTCATTAGGTATGCAACTGCTAGTCATTTGATGTGGACTTTCTGTTACTCGCTCTATAGACATAGATCTACAGCTATTTGACTCGAATTGGCAGTAAGTACAATCATTAACCACAACAAGAAGGTTTAGACTTGTTGTGTTCTTTGAGTAAGCCTCTAGACTCTTTCACTATTTTTAATGATGACTGCACTATCACTAAAGCAATAATTATTGCGATAACTAAATCCGGGATCGCTGAATCTAGCCATATGACTAAGCCTGCAGAGATCATTACACCAACATTAGCGATCATGTCGTTACGTGAGCAAATCCAACTGGCGCGCATATTGATGTCGCCAGAACGGTAACGTGACAGTAAAATAAAACAGAATAAATTGACTGCTAATGCTAAAAGTGAAATCCACAACATAACTTGGGTTTGTGGCTCACTGCCAAATACTAAGCGCTGCACTACATCCATTAAAATCAGTGCGGCAAGAAACAATTGTAGACTACCGTTATTATCAAACAAAAGACATTGGATCGTTAAATTTTATTCGCCGCTGTAAAGAATTACGTATGCCGCTTGTGGATATAAAAAAGCTTGTTGCTGTACAAAGTGATGGAAACGCCCCTTGTGCAGGAGTTGATAGCTTGATTTACCAACAACTTGAACAGATCCACACCGCCCAGTATGAGCTGCAACAACTTGAAGAACATCTGCAAGCCTTAGCCAATTGTTGTGCAAATCAGCAGATCAAAGATTGTGAAATCCTACAACACTTAAACGCAGATTAGTTTGCTGCTAGGTGTTTGTTAATTTTAGCTGTCTGTAATTATTGGGCTAATAGACCGTTCATAAATGGGTAATGCTTCGTTGCTCAAAATAGCTTAAACCAAATATTCGCTTATTTTCGATTTGATCATGTTAATTCTATTCGAGTTAATGGCATATCTATTCGCACATAAGTAAAGGTTTTCACTTACAGGTATGGGCAAACCATGTATTTGGATAGAATCTTGTCGTTGATAAGTTGTGGCTGCAAATAAAGGTAAAACGGTAAACCCAAGACCTTTACTAACGGGTTCTAAAATTAGACTAATTTGATTTGAAAAACCATTATGTGGAAATTGTTCAACATGCTCAAACAGTGGGTAATTTTCCTTTAATAATTGTTTGCCATGATGTGCTGCGTCAGGGTGTGAAATGAATCCTAGTTCAATTAAGGCTTGCCAATTTATCGACCTAACACTAGCTGGAGTAACCAGTACTAAAGGCTCTTCTGCTATTTTCTGAGAAATTAAATGACTTCTATTACTCAATTCGGTCACTAAGCCTAAATCGAGTTGGTTATCTACTAAGTCTTGTTCAATCCTAGTATTGGGTGCAAATGTGTAATCGATGCATAAGCCTGGATGGGCTTGTTGTAATTCTAATAGCTGAGGGTAAAGAGATAAACCAATACTGCCAGGCGAGGCGAGTTTAATTCTTCCGCTGTATGGATCATCTTGCTTAATGAGTGCTTCTAACTTTTCTGCATCCCTAAGTAACATTTGCCCCTTTTGTTTTAATTGTTGGCCCTTAGTTGTCAGTGAAAATGACTTTCCTTCTCTCACTAATAATTGACTATCAAGCTGTTTTTCTAATTTTTGAATATGCTGGCTTACTCCTGATTGGGTCATAAACAACTTTTCAGCCGTTTGTGTGAAATGCCCAATGTCCGCCAGAGTACAAAAGGTTTTTAACCAAACTTGGTTTATCATTACAAAATGTACTCAAATGTATAATTATTAATAATTTTATGTGCTTTTGGTAGAGATGTATACTTTTATCATTAAGCAACTGGAGTAAACAAAATGAGCAAAACTTATCCACGAACATTTTCCCACATCGGTATTTCTGTACCTGATTTAGAAGCAGCGGTAAAATTCTATACTGAAGTGCTTGGCTGGTATCTTATTATGCAACCCACTGAAATAATCGAAGATGATTCCGCTATTGGCGAAATGTGTACTGATGTTTTTGGCGCTGGCTGGGAGCATTTTCGCATCGCACATCTGTCTACAGGAGACAGGGTAGGTGTTGAATTATTTGAATTTAAGGGACAAGAAAATCCTGAGAATAATTTTGAATATTGGAAAACAGGTGTGTTTCATTTCTGTGTTCAAGATCCAGATGTAGAAGGGTTAGCTGATAAAATTGTCGCTGCTGGTGGTAAAAAACGTATGCAAGCACCACGTTATTATTACCCTGGCGAAAAGCCCTATCGTATGATTTATATGGAAGACCCTTTTGGTAATATCTTGGAAATATATAGTCATAGCTATGAATTAACCTATGCCGATGGCGCTTATTAGAAAGGCATTCTTGAAAGTTGCCAAGCTTGAATTGGCAACTACTTATTTTTTCATGGTGCAAGTTGATTGCACGTTTTGACTGAATCAATAGTCATTTTAGTCTTACAGTTAAAGCGCTGACAATGTGTGATTTTTGCCGCATCAATTATGTTAAAGTGCGCCACCAAAATTCTATCATTAGGCAGCACTATGATCCCCTGGACCCTACTTGGCACCGCACAAATTCCTAATAACGGTGGTGAGTTAAAGTTTTCACAGCGCGGAGATGAATTCTCCATCCGTTTATCGGGTATACGCGGTGAATTAATGAATAGTCGTTTGTATAACTCAGAAAAAGTGCTAGCTGAACTGGGTTGTGCGTATCTTACATCTACGGACAATGCTCAGGTACTAGTGGGTGGTTTGGGAATGGGATATACACTGGCTGCAGCGCTAAAAGCGGTAACTGAAAACTCTCAGGTTACAGTGGCAGAACTTATTCCTGAAGTGGTGGTTTGGAACCAAGGTCCACTAGGTAACTGTGCTAAAAATCCCCTTCAAGATCCTCGTACCAAAGTACATATTGGCGATGTAAGAGAATTATTAAAGATTAGACAACCCACCTTCGATGCCATTCTACTGGATGTAGACAACGGCCCAGAAGGCTTGACCCAAAAA
>Ga0316204_10005480_pt1 | contig 20874 bp, 19 predicted proteins | sample 6monrhotite_MG_2_FD_205661 | JGI IMG/M metagenome (GOLD analysis project Ga0316204, IMG submission 205661) | Microbial mat bacterial communities from mineral coupon in-situ incubated in ocean water Damariscotta River, Maine, United States -... | ecosystem: Environmental > Aquatic > Marine >... | reverse complement strand
AACGTATTACAATAAAAGTTGGTAGTAGTGTTTTAACCGAAAAAAATGCTATTGCAATGGAGAGAATGTTAAACCTGGTTTCTCTCATAATTAAACTGAAGAAAAAGTATGAAGTGATCTTGGTGTCATCTGGGGCCGTGGCTGCGGGTTATACAGCACTGCGCTTGGATAGAAAGAAAAATATCGGAAAAAAAGTATTAGCGGCAGTCGGTCAGCCAATTTTGATGAGTAGCTATAAGCAGTTATTCGACATTTATAATACTGACATTAGTCAAATACTCACTACCGAAGAGGATTTTGACTCTATTACCCATGTTGATATTTTTAAGCGTATTATTGATACGCAGCTCGAAAATGATATATTTCCCATTGTGAATGAGAACGATATCACGACAACATCTGAGCAGTTGTTTGGTGATAACGATCAATTGTCCGCACACGTTGCTTTTTATACCAACTCAGATTTATTGGTGATCATGAGCGATATCCAAGGTTATTATGACAAAAACCCTTCAAAATTTGACGACGCTAAAGTCATCCGCCATATTTCTCATATCCCAGATGAAGCATTAAATCAAGAAGTGACACCTATGCATGAGTTTGCCACTGGTGGAATTGTTACCAAATTAAAAGCGGCACATTATCTTTTAAACAAAGATAGAAAAATGTTTCTGTGTAGCGGCTTTGATTTGATTTCGGCAGAAGACTTTTTGTTGCATGGAACACAAAGCAAAGGCACGCTATTTTCTAAGCATTCTGATGATGAATTTTAGGTTACTTTTTTTGTTATAGCGCCAAGCTGAGTTTCTATCCTCTAAACAAATTGAAGGTCAGGTTTGTATATCTGTGCAAATGAAAATACAACTATGTGGGCCTGATATTGGCTTGGCTTTAAACCAAATTTTATCTAGTTTTCTTGTTAAAATAAAATGCAATAGATGTGTTAAAACAATGATGGTGGGAATACCATATGTCATAATGAAAAACATGAAAGTTGCGATAGATTTCATTTTTTCAGTCTATTCACAAGCTCCTTTCTTCATTATGAAGCTTTCACCACGTGTCACACGATTGATTTCTGCAGGATCATGGCATGCAAAATACTCATGTGTGTCGAACTCGTGTTGCAAATACCACGGAATGATATTCGCTAATAGTAAAGTAGCTAAGAACCAAATAACAATAGATTTTCCCGCGTAGGTACTAACAGATTCAAGACCATTTTTACGACCGGTATATTCAATAAAACTCATTAGCCAAAAAACACTTAAAAGCAGTAAGTAATAAATTCCAGAATCGTAAGGGATTATGTTTTGGTTGTTGGTGATAGCGTTTATTACGCTGATAGCGTCATAAAGGGCATAAACAACGGCAAAAAGTGCCGCTACGCTCATCGCAAATAAAAAAAATACGGGTGGTTTTTTTTTCATTAATACCCGCGGCCAAAGCTAATGCTTGGTGAGCCGAATAACTGCATAATTGCACCAGGATTGTTTTCAAAATAGTTCAACCATCGAGTTGCCTCATATTCAATTTCGTCAAGTTTTACACCTATCTTTTTGTAGGCCTCAATTAATGCTTTGGTTGCTCCAACACGGTTGTCAATTTTTTGTAACACCCATCCGGTTGCCAGGCCTACTGCAATAGCAGCGACCAACGGTGCGGCGACAGTTGAGCCTAAAATCATTGCAGATCCAACTTTAAGTCCAACAACAGCAGCTGCAATAGAGCTTACGCCAATTTGAATAATGTCAGACGTAATCGTGCCGAGCAATTCATGTAACGTTGCGTTATCGCGAATAAAATAGTCAAACACTTCAACACCAACACATAAAACAACCGTCAGTATAAAGCCACTTTTTACAGACTTTGCAATGCCTCTTGGCCCAACTGCCATTCTAACAACTTTCGGATTTGTGTTTAAGTAGCGAGTACCTTTAAAAATTTTTCGAGCACCAGGCCGACCTTTAAAAACAACATATTGCTTGCCACGATATGTTTTTAAAATAACTTTATTGGTTTCCAGGCCAAATTCACGAATCAGTCGAGTTGCTAGAATAGAATCATTCACTGCTGATGCATAACTAGCAGTGTTTTTTGAGATCCCTTTTACAGTCTCATATTCAAGTTTTAATTCATCAAAGGGAATGATATGAATCACGTGTTCATTTTGATCTAGATCCTGCACAAGCTTTTGTTCTAAATTCATCCTATTACTCCTACTGTTGAATTATTTCGGGCAGATTGCAGCACGCCCTGATTTTAATAGCCAGTCATTTGCGAGTTTTGAATCTTGCTTCAAGCCAAGGCCTCTACAATAAAAATATCCAAGCATGAATTGGGATTCTCTGTAGTTGTTATTTGCAGCTTGTTTAAACCAAAATAAGGCTTTATCAAAATTGCGGGGTATTAAAGCACCACTGTCGTAGTTTATCGCGACCTTGTGTTGTGACTCTGCGTTTCCGTTTTCGGCATCTTTTAATAAACCTAAAAACAGTTCCGGGTATTGTATTTCTTTTAGATCATTATTATTGTCGAGAAAAGTCATATTTTTAATATTAGTCGTTTCCGTCTGGATTGCTTTTCGATACCAATCAAATGCAATTAAATAGTCTTGTTTTACACCAATACCATTATCGTACATCAAACCCAACTTATTCATCGCTTCTACATTGTTTAGATCGGCAGCTGACAATAAGTAAGCAATTGCGGATTGTGGGTTAAATTGTTTAAAACGATTATCGCTGTAGATTAAACCAAGGTAATAATACGCCTCAGCATTATTCTGTTTAGATAATTCAGTAAAAGTCCCCAAAGCGTCATCAATCTTATTATCATAATATTGGTTAATCGCTTCTTGCAAAGATGGGGGTGCATCTGCAGCAATAGCAGTCGTCGCAAAGATAAAGATTAGAAAGAGTTTTTTAATCATTTTTACAAATTTTGTATGTAATGGTTAGGTTAAAAGTATTTTTTTACTGATTAGAGAGTAAATCTATTTTGCACATATTATCTGATTAATTACCATGCAAAAATGTGCTTATTCTTAGTTGTGTAAAGCATATTTAGTCACACAAAACTGTGCCCAATAAACAACCAGTAGAATAGCATTTAAAGAACGCTTCACGGTACAACGTGTGTGCCTAAATATCATCCAATGCATGATGGTGGCTAGATAATAATAGGTCATTAAAACATCAGGATGGAGCATGTTGCTTAATTCCATGGCTAATGTATTGTTAATGTGTACTATATCCTATACGCTACCAATTAAAATGCTTTGAGTTATTCCAACAAGAAGATCAATAGTGGTGGACTCTATTGAAATTCCACTGACTGAATAAAGCGCAGGTGTCAGGTGATACTCATCTGAAAAGTAAAATTGAAAAATTAGCGGCAAGACAAGCGAAGCCAATATGCCGCGAAGGGTGTCGAAAGTATGAGGAGTTTTATAAATCAAATATCGATTGAGTCTGACCCTTTTGGTTAGTGTCATTCTCGAAGCAAGAGTGGTAAAGGGCTCTGACCCTAATACTGTTGCTTAAGCAGCTGTTTTTTTTTGGTCCACTATAAAGTTCGATCATTGGTATCCATTAATACTGACTTTCTAATATGTCTGCTTTTATGTCTTTTCCCATAAAACTAAATAACTGAAGAAATTGAATTAGGAAAAATATAAACTACTTGTCATAATTTTCTACAACCAAGTGATTTTACTATTTGTAATATTATCCACAAACTTACAATGAAAGTTGAGCAGAGTATTAGCGTAACCAACTCAACAGTTTCTAAATTGTTATTAACTAAGCTTTCAATAATTTGTTTTAACATATCCATTATCTTTCCCCTAATTAACAGCTTTTCTGTGTCACGCTATAAATCGAGTTCAATGAAAGCACATAATTCTTGCTCAGTGTCATGATTTTGACTGTGCTGCAAACGTACGCTAAATTGGCTGAATATTGTTTGCACGTTTATATTTAAAGATATTAAAAGTAAACATTGTATTCCTGGACTTTACGACCTGTGGAAAACTTACCACTTAGTGCCGTATTCAAGATACTCGTCTTTGTCCAATTACTTTGATCTTCATATGTATTTGATACTTCATACTGAGTATCGATATTTTTTTAAAAATCTGCGGCAGTCATCCAAGGATCATGAGGATTTTTGATAGCGTTAATAACCTCTTTAAAAATACCATCTTCAAATTGATTAAAATGACCTCCTTCTAATAATTGCATAACACGCGTGAAATCCTCATCATCGATAATCGCTTGCGGATGATATGATTTTTTCATTACTTCGACTTCATCAGCCTTCAACCCAAACAAGAAGAAATTTTCCTCTCCAACTTCTTCAAGGATTTCGATGTTAGCGCTATCAAATGTGCAGATAGTTAATGCACTATTCATCATGAACTTCATGTTACCTGTTCCTGATGCTTCTTTTCCTACTGTTGATATCTGCTCAGAAAGATCAGCACCAGGCGCAATAATTTCCATTGTAGTTACCCGATAATTAGGCAGAAATATTGCTTTTAATAGATCACCTACGGTTGCATCAGTATTAACAGCATCTGCGACGTTATTAATGAGTTTAATAATTCGTTCAGCCATAATGCATCCTGACGCTGATTTACCACCAATAAATACACATCGTGGCACTAAATATTCATTATTTCCTCGTTTAAAATAACAATATATGGAGTATATTTAGTAGCTGATATTAATATTCATGAATTCATTTTATTGGTGCGTTAATTTCGAATATAGTATCAAGCAGACGTGGCAATATTTGCTGAAAGAGGGGAACCTACCACTTCTCCAGCGCTTCAGGTAGTAACGTATGGTTTGTATACGCGAGAAATTTAGACGTTATTTCCCATGCTTCAGCCCATTCCAATCGATATTCATCAACTAACAAGCGCATAAGCTCTGCAACTGAAAGTGTTGGATGAGTATCATTCATCTGAAAACAGTTATTTTTTGCAAACTCACTAAAGTCATCGCCATGTGACTCTTGCCACCTTCGCAACACATCTTGCAAGCTGGCAGATGCTAAAAAGTATTGCTGCTTCAAACGTAATGCTTTACCGTTTTCACTTTCATCACTCGGATAAAGCACCATTGAGATATTTTCTGCCTCATTTTTTGAAGCAACAGTTTCTGTATATCTACCTGCATTAAACTCGCTTAAAGCAAATTCATCAGTTGCAGCAGCTGACCAGAGGCGCAGCGTGTTTACTGTTTCGTTTTTGTAACCAGGAATTGGAATATCATACGGTACCGCAAGTACATGACTTGCATTTACCCAGCGATGGCGAATTTTACCAGAGTCATCCCTATAGGCTTCGGTATGACCACCAAAACGAATGCGCTGTGAATATTCCGGGCGTTCAATTTCCCAGGGATTGCCGTCACGTAACTAACGATCTGGTTCTTCATTCTGTTCACCATTAACAACTTTCTGCTTGAACATACTGTATTCATAACGAATACCATATTCCATTACAGGTAACTGCAATGTTGCGCTGTTATCGAGACACCAAAGTTAGTGCCGGGAAATCCTGATATAGAGACGCAAGAGGAATTTGTCGAATATTACATGAAAGTCTTGGGGAATTAGGATAGTGATGTCGAAGTATTATTTATCGATACCTTTCCTCCTGAGTATAATGCAATGACTACTTACGGCTTTAAATAAAGGTGAAAGACGCCACTTAAAAACAAACAGTGGTCATTAGCGATTGAATTTACATGGTGCTATCACTGCCGAAACAATGGACGTAATACTCAATGGAATTAACTTTTCAGCAGAACAATAAACACATAGCCTAATCAATTCTCAAAAAACTGATTTTGTGCTATAACATCACAAACGGATTGAGGGTGTTTAGTAATGAGTTTTATGTCTGATTATAAAGCAGGGAAGCGGAAAGAAAAATCAGGCCTGGGATTTAGGTCAAAAGAGGAGTTAGATATAAGTTTTGACGTAGGGATAAGAAAGTTATTTACAAATCCACTTGTGCTCGTAACAGTATTTACAACATTGGTGTGCTTATTTGGTTTTACGTATTCGGTACAGTATTATCAACAATTTAATATTGATATCACTAAGTATCTTGATATAGAAGATATAATGTTTAATTGGTTAGAATCAAAGTCTTATTCGTCTGTAGTACTTTTTGTGTTAGTTTTTTTTATACCCTCAACAGCCTATATCTTTAATGCACTGTATTCATTAAATTTCATGAAAATGGAAAAAAAATATAAAAATCAAATTACGGTGGCGTTGGGGATTATTCTTAGTAGTATTGTTGTTTTAGTTCCGCAGTTTGCTGGTAAATATTTTGCAAAAACCGAAAAGATAAATATTATAAACAAGTCAATTTATTACAACGTTTCATTTAAGGACGTATCCGCTAAAAACTATTGTCCTTGCTTAATGATTGGTTCAACTTCGAAATATAGTATTTTTTGGAATGATAAAACAAATGATGTTTGGATAATTCTAACAAACAATATAGTAAGTATTCATCGACTACCTAATTCTGAAAAAATTGACGCAAACTCAGAAAGGGAAAAATATGTTTATCCGCGTAACAACTGGGATGATAGATCAGTAGTTCGTTAGCTCCAAAGATTAGGAATCTTCTTAAAAACTCTACGCTCGTATACAAAATAGTCCCCACATACCCGGCGATAAAAATTGTCGTCGTGTACTGTTCTTAAAACATTTTCTGAATATATTATCGGTTTGTGAATAGAGATTGCAGGATGATTTCGGTGGTAATACGTATTACAGAATTGCCAGTCCTCCGGATCACACAAGACTTCAACGGCTTTGATGAACTCGAAAGGGTCTACTGTTGACTCAATTGCTTTATATACTTGATACAGATCCTTTACAAAGTTGTAATTGTTGTTTTGTAATTTTTTGATTAAATATTGTTCCATCAAGGTATTTAGTCAATTCGCCTTGCAATCCAAAATATATATACTATCTTGTAGTAGTAATAGATTGTAAATATGTAGGTGGGAAAATGAACGATCAAATGTTAGGCACATTCGAATATTTTGTTTTAAGGTCGGTATTCGATCTTAAAGACGGTGCTTACGGTGTTCCTATAAGACATCATATTGCTGAGGCGACAAAAAAAGAACCCAGTGCAGGCGCTTTATATTCAACATTAGCAAGGTTAGAGACTAAGGGTTACGTTAAGTCTCAGATGGGCGAAGCAACTGCTGTTCGTGGTGGGCGGTCAAAGAAAATGTATGTGGTTGAGGGAAAAGGTCGACGCGCTTTATATAACTATGAAGCCGCTGTTGGTAGTTTGATGGATCAATCTATTGAAGCGGGGGTATAAGGAGATGAATACCTATAAAGCAGTGGCAGATCGCGTAATAGAAATGTGGATTCCCATTGAGAGTGATAAATTAGAAGAATGGATTTCAAAACAAGATGAGAAAATTGACGAGTTAGTGAAACGAAATACGGAACTTTACGGAGACGATTTTCACATAAAGGATGATGGTTATAAAAAAGCTATGCAGAGTTTGATAAAAGCAATAAAAGTTATGGAAGATACAAGTAAAGTACAAAATGACCAAGCAACTGATAATCAGACTAAAACAACACATGAAGAGTTGGCTAAAATAGTAGATGAAGAGCCGTCAACCTCAGCTGAGAGACTCCTTGTTTTTTTTCTTTCTCGTAAAGAAGCAGAAGAACTGCTTGGAGATCTTGCTGAAGATTTTCTTGAATTTCGTGTTCCAAAACTCGGCATTCGCGGCGCAAAGCTTTGGTATTGGAAACAGGTGTTAAGCGTCCTTATTGCTAAGCTTATGGATAAGCTTAACTTGGCGAAGAAAGTTATAGGAATGTTTCGAACATGATATTATCCAATTAACTCTGGATCAACATCTTCGGGGATGAAGTCGTCACCAACCATGCATTTGATTAATTCCACTATTCCTTCTTCCAATTTTTGTCCATCTGCACATTGCCCACTCGCGTCTTCTAAGGTTGGTATTTCGAACCAAGTACCATCAATATCGCTATGTATGATCGCTTGATAGTTAATACCTTCATATTCAACGACAATGTTATCTGTTCTATTTTCTGTCATTCGTATACCTCAAAATTAATTCTTTATAACGTCCTTTCACTTATTCCCTCCAGTTTTTCCTAATTAGCGAAACATACTGTCACAATGAAACTATTTCTAAATTTCCAGTCGACATAAGATTTGATCAGAATTGTCGGGATTTCCTACGGATAAATGATCACCACATTCTGTGATTGATGATTGAAATTTAACGGGTGTGGTGTTCTTGGGAGTATTTTTCGCTGGCGTTGTTATTATATTTATTTGTTAATATTTTGGGGTTTAAGAAGTTATTCCTCAAGCATCCATAAAGGATTGTTACCTAAGCATTCAATAAGTTGATCGATAATATCGTAGTATTCAGTTTCATCCAGCAGGGTCCATCTCTCTTTTTTCCATGCTAATTTATGACGTGAAGATATGGATGGGTGGTGTCAGGTCTTTCTTAGTGCACCACATATGCAAAACGAAAGACCTGACGCTAATTTTCTGCTCTCCGAAACTGTGAAAAAATTGCAATTCTAACCACCCCCTTTGTAAAGGGAAACGAGGGAGATTTGCTTAAAGAAACAGTATTTGAATCTATCCCCTTTGGTTCTAATAAGCAGGAAAGATTTGTATTGCCAGGTTAAGCACTAAATAGAAAAATTTACTAAAGTACAAACGCAGCGATCATTGCGAATAGCCCAGACAATAACATTAATAAAACTAATAAAAGAAAAATATACGCGAGAAGCTTGATGAAAATTTTTGTTTCTTCAGCAGGGCTTAGGTCAATAAAACGCTTTTTCATTAAAAACGGCAAACAAATAGCAGCAGAATACCCAAGCGTTCTTACCAGACTCAGTGGGTAGCTTGAATAAATTGCTAACTCGGCTTCACTAAAATATTTTTGATTAAACCATATTTCATCAAATTTTTGGGGTAGTATTACATGCAATACATGTAATAGGATTAGCATAACTGGTGTGCCGTATACCATGGTGAATAATATTAAGTGTCCGATTTCTTTCATTGTTTATTAAATACTTTTGTATATAAATTGTCGATAGTGGTGAAGTGAGCAACGTCAGCTTCTTCACCTAATGATGTATAAATTTTTGCTGTACCTTTGCCTGCTAAAAAAGACCCACCTGCGCCAACGGCACCAATAACTAACGCAGCTGCCCAACCGACCGGATTGCTTATTAGCAGAATACCGACTGCAACACCATAAGCTGTACCAAAGCCAAGGCCACCAAGTGACTCATACATAATCTCATTCTTTTTATAGCCTGTCTTTGCGTTTGCCACCTGATGACAAGCAACCCCAAGCCCAGCAGCCGATAATATAATGCCGCCTTTTGATGCGATCTTGGACATTTTTGATAGTCGCTGTGCTTGCTGCGTAATTTTTCCTGTTGAAATTGCATTCTTGGCGCGACTAATTCTAATTACCTCATGGGGTCTTTTTTCACCATACAGTATTTTATTAACCGGGCCTAAATTTGTCTTAAGTCGATCTAAAATTTGCTTGCGGGCATAATCATATTGCCCCTTAGAAAGATGAGTGGTGTCAGGTCTTTCTTAGTGCATCACATATGGCAAAATGAAAGACCTGACACTATTTTGCAGTTAGCGTTGGCGATATTTTTTCGAAACGGAATAGTTTTATTATTATCGCCAGTGTATTTTGCTGTTAATTCTTTATCAATCATTGATTCCATGGTGTTCAGTGTTCTATCCAAAATCGTCTGTGCCACAGGCCAGGCACCACAGTCAGGACATCAGTCACTGGAAGCGCTGCAACGGATCAATCAAGAGTTGGGTACCACGATGACCGTGATCACCCATAATGCAAATATTGCTCAAATGGTGGATCGGGTAATTCATCTGGCTGACGGCCGTATCAGCCAGATGGATGAAAATAAAACCAAACTCGCTCCAGGCAAGCTGAGTTGATGACACGATGAAAGCCATCGATAAAAAAACTCTGGCGTGACCTTTGACAATTGTGTGGTCAGGATTTCGTCATTACGCTGGTACTTGCCTGTGGTGTGGCGACCTAGTTTGAGGATGTGAGGCGAATGTTAGCACTAAATAATTATTTTATCCAAATGTTAACCTTATGATTTTCTATGTTTTATTCAAAACAATCATTAAATTATTCCATCGAATATCACAACTAACACGCCTGCACAACATGTATATATTTTGTTCATTATTCATCCTATTGTTTGCTTAACTTGAATAAAGACAAAAATTCAATAGGAGATGACAAGCAATGCTGCTGGTTTATCGACTACTCCACCATTCCAGAAAAACACGAAGTGTGATCCAGATTACACCTCAAAAAGAAGGTTTTTCACTAAAATGAAGACCTGAAATAAAAATAACAAAATCAGGATTGGCAAGATAATAATTACAATATATATTCAATAGTGTATAAATAACAATCTAAATACCCCTCACATTGGTACAACAAAAATAATGTTTAAAAGATGGAGCCATAAAAATGTACCCAAAAGTAGTTCAAACCATATTGATTAGCTTGGGCTTGCTAGCTTTAGCGGCGTGTAATTTGGAAAAGACTGAAGGTCCTGAACAACCGAAAGACGAGCAATTAGAACAAAATATCGACAAACCTGTTGAAATCACTGGTTCGTTTTTCGATGGTAAAGTAACTGGACTGCAATATAAAACCGAAACCCAACAAGGAATTATTGCTAACAACGGTTCTTTTCTCTATTCCGATGGAGAGATTGTTACCTTCTATATCGGAAGCATAATCATTGGTGAAACTGTGGCAAAAGAAGAAGTTTCAATGATTGACCTCACTCCAGCGGACGATTCGTTAAATTCTCCTGAAGTTGTCAACCGCCTACGCTTGTTATCCACACTTGACGAAGATGGTGATCCTACAAATGGTATTTCCATTACAGAATCACTTCGTCGTAATGCCAATGACATTAGCTTTGATTTTGACCAATCAGTCGATGAATTTGAAAATAACGCATCCGTTATTGCTTTTGTTTCTGCTAACAGCAACATCAACCTGGTGAGCTTTGAATCAGCATTGGAATATTTTGGTTTGGAAGCGATAGATGTGGCACAACTCAATCTTGACCTCGCTAAAGCCAGCGGTTGTCTGGCTTGTCACGCTGTCGATAAAAAAGTAGTTGGCCCATCCTTGCTGGATGTAGCGAAACGCTATAAAGATCAAGCCGACGCAAGAGATGTTTTGTTTGAGAAAGTAAAGTCAGGCGGAAATGGTAGTTGGACCGAATTAACCGGCGGTGTGCCCATGCCACCTTATTCACCGCGTGTTAGCGATGAGAATATTTTGATTCTGGTTGAAGGTATTCTGCAACTTAACGGTGATTATGTACCTGAAAACAGCTCTGAGCCAACTGACAACGATACTACTCTGTCAGACGATGAAACAGTTGATTCGGAGTTTGAATTTAGCAACGAACCGGTAACAAATAGTTTGGATCTGGATTTAGCCAGAGCTAATGGTTGCTTGGCTTGTCACGCTGTCGATAAAAAAGTAGTTGGCCCATCCTGGCTGGATGTGGCGAAACGCTATAAAGATCAAGCCGACGCCAGGGAGTTTTTGTTTGATAAAGTAAAGTCAGGTGGAAAAGGTAGTTGGACTGAATTAACCGGCGGTGTGCCCATGCCACCTTATTCACCACGAGTGACTGATGAAAACATCATTGAGCTGGTCGATGGAATCTTATCGCTGGAAAATGATGAGTCTGCAACCGAAACCGATAATCCTGTCGATCCGGCAACAATTGATTTTACCTCAGGTGATTACACGTGTGTGGATTTGCAGACCAATAAAGGTACCATATCAGTAGCGCTTGATAAGGTGAATGCCCCGTTTACGGTGGACAACTTTACGGACTATGTGAGTTCAGGTTTTTACGATGAAACTATATTTCACCGGGTTATTGATAATTTTATTATTCAAGGCGGTGGATATACCGAGGACCTCGTTAAAAAAGTCACAGGGGATCCCATCATAAACGAAGCAAATAATGGCCTGCCAAATAAACGGGGAACAATTGCTGCAGCGAGAACATCTAGTCCAGATTCAGCGGCTTCGCAGTTTTATATTAATACTGTAGACAATGCATTTCTGGATTTTACTAACGAAACTCGGAGAGGCTGGGGATATGCAGTATTTGGACAAGTAGTTAGTGGCATGGACGTCGTTGATACCATTAGTAAAGTCGCAACTGGAGTCACTGGTGCGTTAAGAGATGTGCCTTTAGATTCGATTCTACTTAAAAAAGCTTTAATGGTTGATTGTAGCGATATATAACAATTATCCCTTATCAATTTATACAACTTTAAAATTGGTCAAGTAACCACTTGGCCAATTTTTTAACAGATATGTTTAATCCTCATAAACGGGTTTAAATTCCTTGCAGAAGACTCAAGCCAAGCTTCTGGTTTACAGTTTACCTACTCACAATTTCGTGAACCAATCTTGCAGCAAGCTTTGCTGTAGGACCATCCTGATCAAATTCAAAACTGGGCCTGGCCTGTGCTATTGTTTTTGGTAACATAGGAAGGTTTATAATGCAAGTATACAGGCCAGACACCTGTCACTCATCGTTGATTCGTATGGCTGATATAACATTATTGACTATTCTGGCTCGGCGAATAAGCAATCATCGCATTCGGCGGTTAAATATTCTACACTCACTCTGATTTCACGGCTCAAAGTTTCCCCTTTATTTTGGCGAGAGATCTTGCTCGAAAAGAGTATTAACTCTCACGTGTTTATGATGAGTGAATACGATGTGTTGCAGAAAGTGCATATAGTGAAAGCGTCTTAGCGTTCATTTGTGAATTAGTAAAATAAAAAGAAAGTAAAAGGGTCAAATATAATATTGACTATTTGTCATCATTCGGGGCTGAACGAACTGACAGTATTTCAACAAGGAATGACAAAATGAGGCTTAGGGTGGAGAGCAGTAAAGGATTGCTTCATCGTGGGGATTTGTTACTGAATCCGTCTAAATATGCTAAGTTCTTTTAACTCACAAATTTTACGGCATATTTGTGGCATGCATCATAATTATATTGCCCATAAATCAGTCAAGATTATACCCAAACTATGAAAGATAAAATTGTATTTATATTAATATTAATATTGATCTTATTGGCATCTTGTCAAAAACAAGACGATACTTCACTCACTCCAAACATTCAAAACGATGATCAAGTCATAACGTCAGAATCAATTCCAGTATCATCATTTATTCACAATGAAATAAACGCAACCAACTTTTATAATCCGATCGCGTTATCAAATACACGAGGCGACTTACTAATTATATGGAAAGCTGAAAGCGCGACCGATAAAGTGTTTTATAAATATCTTGATAGTGAAATTGGTGAGTGGACTGAAGAGGAAGTAACTCTCTTTACGGGTGAGAATATAGAACTATACACTGTAAGCAATGACTTTATTTTAACTACATCATCTGGCTCAAATTATATAAATATCTTCAATACGGAAAATAAAGGATGGGAACTGGTTTCTCGAAGTTATGATAGTTTGCCATCTGAATACCACGAGTACTTCTATCACAGTCATGGTTTCGCATCTGAAAATAATCTTTTATATATGGTTGCACTTCGTTTATCTAGCACAAATGAATACACGCTGGCGATGCTAACCTTTGGAAAGGATATTAATACTTGGGAATTTAAAAACGAAAAAATACTAGTTGAATTTGAAGAAATTGATAGGTCTATTGTTGGTAATTACGCCATATCTCTACTCGACGGTAGGCTAATATATTCTTGGCAAGATAGTGCAGATATTGGTTTTCAATTATTTATGCAAAGCTTCAATCTGAACAATGAGATTTATTCAGAAGTCATAAAAATAGCCAATACTCAGACTGTATCTTATTCGGGTGTGGAAGTATCGCAAACAAATAATGGTTATGGTGTGCTAACCAAAAACCTAGCAACACATAAAGCAAATTTATATCTTTGCGACATCGATTTACTTAAACCGTGTGAAGATTTTTATGAAATATCAATTTCTTCTCATAGCAATGATCACGATTTCTTTATACTAAATAATACATTTGTATTGATTACGGAACTGGGGGATATTGAGTTTACTATTGTATATTTTTCGTCATCGGGCTGGGCATCGAATACCGGTACAATTGAACTCATGAAGGAATTAGATTTAAACACAAATGGTTCTACATTTTTCACGAGGATTGTTTCCCCTAGTAGTAGTCACATTTCTTCAGTCATTATCAACGAAAATCAAATTAGTATTCCTTATTATTGTAATGCATCAGAAACCAACAATGTATGTGATTCAGCAAAAATTGTAAATCTTGAACTCATCGAGAATACTCTATCACCAATTAGTACAGTTAACTTGCCTGAAAATTTAACTCTAGACTTTGACGTTTTTAAGTTTGACGCAGAACTTCATATCGTCACGACATCAGAATCATTAGACGCGTCATCTAAATATAATCTAAGTTTATATGGCGTAAACGAAATAGACAATCCAACTTTGTTATTAAATAAATCATATCCCTACGAAGTTAGAATGCCCAGTTTTCACAAGATAGATGAATCTAACGCCCTATTGAGCTGGGGAGATAATTCAAGCTCCGGAACCAGAAAAATTTATGAAAAAGGAAGCTTTAGTGAAATTACAAATGAATATTACGGGTTCAACTCATTTTTAAGTGACGACAACAACCTTATTTTCGTCTACATTAGAGATGGTAACCTACATCATAAAATAACAAACAAGAAAACACTCGAAGTTATTTCGGAAGATATCGTCGAACCCAATACTAATATCAAACAGGATTTTAAAATATATATAAAATCTTCTTTTCAACTTTCAGTTTGGAGCGATTGCAATGAAAACCTCTGCTCAATTAATTCCAGAGAATACCTAAATAATAAGTGGCAAGATAGCACTGAATTATTATCGAATATCTATTCAGCGAACAATGAGATTTCTTGGCAAGTTATAACAAATAACACAACTATCATGCTCAACTGGCGTGAACTAGACAATGAAGATATTACTACCAAAGTATTAACTTACAACATAGCCACCAAGGAAATAGTTGTATCCGAATCAGTATTGCATGATAGTGAAATTGCATCTATCAAATATTCTTTCATCGACAACATCTCAATATTCCTCTTTCAAGATTATAATGCTTGGGGGAAGCATAGCTTTATGAAAGTTTATGACCATACCACTGGCGAATGGGATGGAAGGATTGACCCTCAGCTCCCTTATTTGTCGCAATTCAATATGTATAGTCATAACGCCACTTCACTTGCTTTATATGGAGTGGAGAATCAGAAAATGGTTAAAAAGAATTTTTCTGTCCGCGAAAAGAGCTGGGTAATAGACGACGAATTTAATCTAAGCAATCATATTTTATCAAATATTATTGACCACTCTATTGAAGGTTACTTAATTCTAAGCTGGAATAAATCAATTAATGGTGGCTTAGATAGCCAGCCGAATCTATTGATATCTGCAGATGGCGAGAATTATAAGCATTTTACAATGAATGTTGATATACCGATTAGCAATTATCTAACAGGTTATTCCTTATTTGTCGATTCAGAATTAAACGTGTCACTTGCTTGGCAGTCACAAGAGCTTCTCGAAAATTGGGGAGTAAAATCGCCAAAAATTCGAGGTGCGGTAACTTCATTATCTCCTTAACAATGAGAAACGTCACCTGGTTCCCATGAGGACCGTAGAAACCAGAAAAACTATCAAGGCTAAGAAATATAATTTGAGTATGAGTGACACCGAATAGGCACCGAATACTCGTTCAAGGAAATTAGCTAAAAGTGTTCATCTTCAGCCCGGAATGAGTGTTCAACATGGGCTGCTATACGCAGCTAAAGGCCGTAACGTAAGTGAACCTGTATTAGCCTCGTTAACCAACTGGGGTATTACACAGGTATTTTTTTTAAAATAGTGCTGTATGAAAAAGATAGTGTATGTGTGCTTGATAATAGCAGTCCTGAAATAATAGCTTGCTAGTAAATGACTGGTATTTTTCGTGCTTACATGCTTCGCAAGGAATGTATAAGCAAGCCCAAAATTGAATGCGGAGTGGATTTCCACACAGGAGAGAGTGTGAAAGTATTTTCTAGCTAAATTCAAATAACACGATAGGGTCTACCATCAACAAAATTCAATGATAGACCCCATCATTTATTGTACGAGCTTGGTTTGGGATCAAGAACCGTAACGTTTCGAATTGAAAGGTTTAAAACCTTCACCTTGACTATTGCCAACTGTAACATTGGTGTTGTCGAGCTTAATCAAAGTGGTTTCACTGGTATATCGATTAGCCTCAAACGCTTTATAAGCTAGACCTTGAGCGATAACCACCGTTTTGTTAGCCGCTTCGGGTATCTTTGTTGCATCTTGAGAGTTTGTGTAACGATCAGCAGCAAAAGAGTCAAAACTACTTGCTTGAACTGCAGTTATTCCAAAGCTTAAAACAACGCTTGTAAGTATCGTAATATTTTTTAATGTTTTCATTTGGTTAGCTCCCACTAAAAAGATTTCGGCTGCGGAACTACATCATCAGGAGTAAACTTGATTAGTCTTTCCAACCTTGCAACTGCAATATAATTTAATCTATTTTCATTCATTTGAGAAATTGATATTTTTAGATATGTTAATCGTTTTTTTCGATTATTAGATCAAATAGTGACTTCGATAAATGTAGTTCGCGTACAGAGTATGTGAAAAGAGAATGAGTGCTTTATCCTTCAATTCATCCGTTGAACGGATTAGACTGATTCATTTTGCATGCGCTTTTCCAGTTGCTAATAGCGATAGCCGTTAGTACTTAATATTAACTCGCAATACCATATTTCCAGCTGATTACATCATGAAGATAGGAAGAAACGATCCTTGCCCTTGCGGTGGTGGTCTGAAATACAAGAGATGTTGTGGGGTAGGTGACGCCCCTTCAGCCAAAATAGCTCTATCTGAGCCGATGCCAATAGCTGCGCGTCATTGTGGCGAGTGTTCTGTGTGTTGCGAAGGGTGGGTTAAAACTCAAGTTCTTGGCCACGATATAGATACCAGCCATCCATGCCCATATAGCTCCGGCCATAACTGCACCATCCATGAAACACGACCCAAAGATCCTTGCCGTATTTTTTTCTGTGGTTGGGTAGAGGCAAATAGCCGATTACCAGATTGGATGCAACCAAACCGTTGTGGAGTGATTGTGCTCACAGGAAGGTCGAGTTGGCGCAGTAGACCAGTAGACGTATTAGTTTCTGCTGGCCGTGATCCAGACAAAAAGCTTCTCAACTGGTTTATGCAGCATTCAAAAGCTGAGTTACGTCCATTTATCTATCAGTCTAAGGAAATGTGGTATGGTTTTGGACCCAGAGAATTTCAGGAAGAAATCGCAATAAAAGTTATTAAGGGAGAGCGATTATGGACTTAAAGCGAAGTGATCGTATTTTCAATGATCGCTTAGAACCGTTTTTGCATGAAACTAGGTTGCGAAAATTTTTGTCATAACAATATTGAAATGGACGCTTTAAAACGCCCATCTTCCATTATAAAACGACGAGGTGATTTACATTTTATTTAATGTGAAATCATAACGAAAACCTACTGATGCGACTTGAGTGTCATCGCCTGCGGCAACGGCAGTATTTCCATTTGATGATGTATGTGGTGCGCTAACATAACCATAGGTAGCATTGTCGGTATTATTTATCATGGAATAAATCGCGTACAGTTCAACATTATCGGCGAGCTTATGAGATGCACCAATAGCTATATAAGTAGCGCCAGTATCACTACCTGCATCCAAATCATTCGCCATTGCAAAGGCAGCCTTTAATGTTGTCTTCGACATTTTATATGAAGCGGCTAGATAGTATGCGCTACGTGAATTAGTGTCGCCACCATTAAGCGATTCAAACATGCCAGTTACACCGATTTTTCCTGTCATGTTGTAATTAGCAGCAACCTTAATCGCTGAAACATCATCAGCACTTCCTCTACCATCTAAATCGTAAGATACGGTTGCGTAAAGGTCACCCATGGTATAGTTTGCTTGTACGCCCCAATCATTAGTTTTATCATCGGATTCGTCGGCCCCATATTGTGCATGCCAACTAAAACCTTTGATATTGGGGCCAAACCATATTGCACTGTTACCTATACCACCATCAAAGTAAGTGCTGGGATCACCAGTACTCCCCATTATGGCACTATAGTCAGCGATTGTATTACCGAACATATCCAAATGATGGGTGGATGTTTTCCAAGGGCGACCTTGAAAGCCAAGTGCAACAATTCCCCAGTCATCATGAGCTAAACCAGCCCAACCATCGCGCCCACCGCCAAGCAAGCTGTCATCACCTGCGCCGCCCCCGGCATCAATGCCAACAAACATATCAAATAAATATACAGCCTTAAGGTCTCCCTCAAGGTTTTTCGCGCCTTTAATGCCGAACGCAGAATGATTATTGCTAACTTCAGCAGTAGCGTTACCAGAGTCAATACCTTCAACTGCAACGCCAATTGAACCGTATATTGTCATCTCGTCGGCTTGTAATGAAAGCGGACTAGCAATAGCACTTGCTATCGCAATGGAAAGAATCGTTTTAGTTTTATTCATTCATAGACCTCCAGATAGGTTCATGAAAATAGGATTAAAAAATTGCTGTTAATTATCTTGCTCATTAGCGACCACTTAATGTCAGTACTGTAATATTCTGTTTGCATTGTTGTTATATTCTATATTTATTGTGGTGATTAGACGGGCGTGCAATGTAAAATTGAAATAAATCGAGAAATTTTAATCAATTGTTTGTGTAACTTATGAAAGATAGGTTCTGTAACGTCTCTATCTGTATAAGGCTGTAAACTAATTACGTTAACAAAGTTCAGCTATGGTTTATGAGTGAGTTGGAATGCAATTAATCTAACAAATCACAATCACTGCAGGATGTGGTTATAAAGCCAAAAAGTGTTAAACCTTCTTCTTACTAATAGAACAGAGCTGCTTTACAAGTCTCCGTCTAATTACGCTTTGTGAGTCGATTCCCTTATAAAAACTGAAGTTATCGTCAAGGGTTATATTTCTAACTACTTGCGCATGAAATCCAAATAAATTTATGAGTGAAGAAAGAGGATTTACAGGGCCTGGTCTTGTTATGTGCGAATGGAATAGGGGGTAGGTAAATTGTATCTCGATAAAAGGAATCGATTTTGTTGCTGAAACAATTATCTTTCAGAAAGCAAACGATGTACATCTGTCAATGCATTGCTCGCTCAGTCACTGTGTCCGATGTTAACCAATTCTGCGATTTCCTCCAAAAACATATCACAACATTGATGGTATACTCTTGGCGAACACTTCTTAGGATATTTTGCTTTTATCAATGCGATTGTCCTTGGCTCTATTTATCTCCTAACATAATTGTGTGGTAACTTGTGACTCCATTCACGTCTACTATCCCTACTCAATAAATTCCATCATATTGTACGCGTAATGATTTTGGGCATAAAGAAGATCTACAGAAATTATGACGATGATACAATCAACCTGCTCCGCATTGCCCCCCCGATTATTAATCTCAAAGAATCAAAAACGCTGCTTTAACAATGACTCCTTTTAAGTTAAAACTGTAATGTTATCTTGTACATGAGCATAAACAATTGACAATTTTTACCAGAAAAACTGGCGCTTGAATATTCAATCAATACTGCGATAATTAAATTAGCAAGCAAATCATTCCTGAATTTTAGGGTATACAAGTTTTATCACTCATACGGTTAGGATTTTTGTGTTTTGGCGCTAAGTACTAAAAAATCTAATTAATCACCACATTTTGCAAAAATTTTAACTATGAATTACTGGAAAGTTATATTCATTTTTGCCTGGTTTCTAAATCTTCCACTATTATTAGCGGACAATGCTACTGACGAGAATCAATCTGCCACAGAATCGGACTGGGGGTGGGAAGATACCGAACAGGAGAACACGCTTTCTTGGGGTTATTATCACAATTTAGATTTATATTACGCCAACACTGGCGTGATTTTTAATATGTTTGATCGTGCAATACCTGATATTGGTGACGAAAGTGAAGGCAATGTTTATCTAGATCTATTCAAACGCTCAGGGCTGCCTCAATACATCCTATTTGAATTCAGTGTTTATCCAATGCCCATTGCCGGTGTATATGCCAGAGAAGAGCACGAAACATTTTATCAGGATGCAAATATAGGTGATAATTTCAACTTGTTAGAATCAGTAACCGCCGGGTTTGAAGAACCCTTTGCCTTGTCAATATTCTTGAACAACATGGTGACTTATGGAACCAAGGGCGATCTTGCTAGTAGCAATCGCGGATTCATGGGTTACTTGCTCACTGTCGGTAACTACCACATTCAGCGTAATCGATTGGTGAAAGATAACTGGCTGGAATTAGAGTGGAAAATTAAAGGTGATATCAATAGAGATGAAGATAGATTGAGCTGGAGTTTCAGGTTCGGTGGAAAATTTCACGATCATCCAGAAATTGTTGATAACTTTTATATCGTCCTTAAACGCGATCAGGTTGCCACTAATAAACCGATATTATCCTGGCTGTTTAATTCTGGCGTTGAGTTTACTTACAACGTTGCTCAATCAAATCTGAAAAGTATTGGTTTTCAACTTTTTCTGGAAAAAAATTTCCCCATCAAGTTAGGG
>Ga0316204_10005479_pt1 | contig 20886 bp, 21 predicted proteins | sample 6monrhotite_MG_2_FD_205661 | JGI IMG/M metagenome (GOLD analysis project Ga0316204, IMG submission 205661) | Microbial mat bacterial communities from mineral coupon in-situ incubated in ocean water Damariscotta River, Maine, United States -... | ecosystem: Environmental > Aquatic > Marine >... | reverse complement strand
TCTAGCGCTTTCATCACCCTTTAATAACTTCCTTGAGAAATAAACTTCTTCTTCAGCAGTCAATAAGGGAGAAAAGCCAATTTCATTCAAATACAAACGCGTTGCATCCAAGTCGCCAGATGTGACGGGGGCAGCTTCAGAAATTATTTTTTTAGTATTTTTTTCATCTTCCTTTTCATCAATCTCGCCGATATCTTCCAACTCTTCATTGATAACGGAAGCGTCACCATGCTTATTATCCTTTATTTTTTTTTCTGATTTTGAGTTTGTCGTCTCGTCTTTCATACAAACACCGTTACGATGAATACTTATGCACGTTTTTTGGGTAAATGTTTTGTCGGAGTGACTGGTTTGCCATTTTTACGAATTTCAAAATGAAGCACCGTACGACCGGTATGGTCTTGTCCCATTTCAGAGATTTGCTGACCAGCTTTGACTCTATCGCCTTCCTTGACCAAAAGCTTGCTGTTATATGCATAGGCGCTCAGATACGTTTCATTATGTTTTATGATAATAAGCTTACCATAACCAAGAAGTCCACTCCCACTGTATACAACTTCGCCAGCAGCCGCGGCTTTTATACGCTGTCCAGATTTGCCAGAGATATCAATCCCTTTCTTCGATGTCGGTGAATTAGATTTAACTAATCTTCCTGTTGTCGGCCATGTCCATTTAATCGGACCTTTTGGTAAATAAGCCTTGGGCTTATTTTTTTTCGCTACAACACTTGGTACTTTAACTGGCTTTTTAGGTATTGTTTTAGCTACTGGCTTTGGTGATGAAGGAGGGGTGTTTTTTACAATTACCTTTGGTTTTATTGGAGCAGCTTTCTTTTGAAGAACGGGTTTTAAACGAATAAGTTGTCCTGGATAAATCGTATAAGGGGCATTGATCTTATTCCAGCTTGCTACCTCTTTATAATCATAGTTATAGCGCCAAGCAATTGAATATAAGGTGTCGCCTTTACCAACTATATGGTAACCCGATTTATTTTGTATGGTTGATTTAGCTTTTGGTGCTGGCTTTGATTGTGTGGTGGTACCGCGTTGGGTTGTTGTCGGCGCTGCTTCTTTAACTTCACCACGGTTTGCGACCGGGGCTACACCAACTCCAGAACATGCCTGTAGTAGTATAGTAATTAACAAATAAATTACATTCTTATAACAAGATTTCATCCTATCCCTTTTAAGTTGTATCAATGCCACCAAGCATGGGTACAAAACTTACCGAATCTATAACCTCTTCCTCAAACCCATCTTCTTTACGGGTAATCAATAATAATTTCTGATCACCTGACTTGCCAACAGGAATAATCAAGCGCCCATCTAAAGCCAATTGTTCCAATAATGCTTCAGGGATGCCGATAGGTGCTGCTGCGACAATAATGCCATCAAAAGGGGCATGCGTCGGCCAACCAATATTACCATCTGCATGTTTACTACGAATATTGGTATAGCCCAGTTTTTGAAATCGTTCACGCGCCCGTATTAAGAGTCCATTGATACGTTCAACGGTGTAAATGCGTTTGGTAAATTGCGCCATAATCACAGTTTGATATCCGCAACCGGTACCTACTTCCAATACATTTTCCAGCGCTTTATCTTTTATCAATGCTTCTGTCATTTTTGCAACGATATAGGGTTGTGAAATTGTTTGGCTAAACCCGATAGGCAGAGCGGTGTTTTCATATGCGCGACTCGCCAAGGCTTCATCAACAAAAAGGTGCCGTGGTGTATTACGTATAGCATTAAGGACAACTTCTGATTTAATCCCCATTTTCACCAATGTCTCAGCAAGTCGATCACGTGTACGTTGAGACGTCATGCCAATACCACTATGTTCAGCCATCATCCGTCTAGCCCCTCTATCCAGGTAGATAACGATTTCAATGATTGATGCCGCGTTAAATCAATTTGCAAGGGTGTTATGGAAACTTTACCAGCGCGAATCGCATGAAAATCCGTACCTTCACCAGCATCTTGCTCAGAACCAACTGGCCCTACCCAATAAACTTTTCTACCGCGTGGATCTAGTGCCTCTAGAACAGGTTCAGATTTATGTCGGTTACCCAAACGCGTTATCGCCATGCCTCTAATCTGGTCATAATCAATATCAGGAATATTCACATTTAATAACACATCATCTAAAGGTTTTTGCATGAGTGATTCAATAATTTTTCTGGCGATGGTTACTGCTGGTTTGTAGTCAGATTGTCTTTCTCCAGCCAGTGAAAATGCGATGGCAGGACATCCCAAAAAACGTCCCTCCATTGCTGCTGCTACAGTCCCTGAATAAAGCACGTCATCGCCCAGGTTTGCACCCGTATTGATGCCACTGATAACCATATCAGGCTCTTCATCTAAGAGTCCGGTAATGGCTAAATGTACGCAATCAGTTGGTGTGCCGTTTACATAATGGAAACCACGGCTATCTTGTTTGACATGAAGTGGTGCATCCAATGTCAGGGAGTTACTCGCGCCGCTTCGATCTCTATCAGGCGCAACAACGGTTACTTTTCCCAATTCGGCCAACATCTCCGCTAAAGCAGCCAAGGCCGGCGATTGGTAACCATCATCGTTACTCAATAAGAAATGCATTGTCATTAATAGTGGCTAATACTAAAAAAAATAAAGATGGGTATAAACATATCAGATACTGAATGAGAAATTGTCTGGATGATGTTCAAAACTAACTTAGCAAAAATTCCAACAAGGCCTTTTGTGAGTGCAAACGATTGCCCGCCTCCTCCCAAACAACACTTTGTGGCCCTTCCAAAACTGCTTCAGAAACTTCTTCGCCACGATGCGCAGGTAAACAATGCATAAACAAGGCATCGCCGTTAGCACATTCCATTAAATCAGTATTAACCTGATAAGGCGCGAATTGTTTTATTCTTTGATTCTGTTCTTCTTCTTGTCCCATACTGGCCCAGACATCTGTCACCACCAGATCTGCATTCTTTACAGCCGTCATCGGATCACGTTCTATCGAAACAAATTCTTTTGTAGATTCTAATAGTCTGGCGTCAGGGTCATAACCTTCAGGACAAGCCACGATTAACTGAAAATTAAAAATTTTTGCAGCATTCATATAGGAATGGCACATATTATTGCCATCACCTAGCCAAACTACCTTTTTATCTTCAATCGAACCGCGTTTTTCATAATAGGTTAATAAATCTGCCAACAACTGACACGGATGGAAACTATCAGACAAACCATTGATGACTGGCACATCGGAATAAGAGGCAAATGTTTCAAGTCGTTCATGCTCAAATGTTCTTAACATAATGCAATCAACCATTCTTGATAAAACACGTGCCGTATCTTCTATCGGCTCACCACGACCGATTTGAGAGCCGGTTGGTGAAAGATAGATAGCATGACCACCCAACTGCGCCATACCTGCTTCAAATGAAACACGTGTACGCGTAGATGATTTTTCAAAGATCATCCCTAAGACGCGACTATTCAATGTCGTATCGTAGTTTTTTTCTTCAAACTGTTTTTTTAATACAGATGCACGATTGATGATCGATAACAACTCATCTCGGTTTAAACTGTTTAGTGTCAAAAAATGTCTTGGTTTCATAATCTCAGCTTCATTCCAGATAGGCTTTGAGTAAAATACTTAAGATAGCAACAATTTGATCTGCTTCAGAATCAGTCATCACTAACGGTGGTAATAAGCGAATAACATTTCCTGCAGTGACATTGATCAATATTTTTTCTTTTAATGCCAACCCAACCAAATCAGGCGCATCTTGATCTAATTCAATCCCCAACATTAAACCAGAACCACGAATTTCTTTTATGCCCTGGACATCCGTCAACGTCCGTTTAAAGCCATCTAATAATCGATTTCCAAGCACTTCTGCACGTTGTGCTAGTTCATCTTTTTCTAGAACATCAACCACGGCTAACGCAGCTCTGGAGGCTAATGGGTTGCCACCAAAAGTAGAGCCATGGTTGCCCGGTTGAAATAAGTTTGCCGCTTCACCTCTTGCAAGACAAGCACCTATGGGAACGCCATTACCCAAGGCCTTAGCCAAGGTCATAACGTCTGGCATGACATCTTCATGTTGAAAGGCAAACCATTTGCCGGTTCGACACATCCCGGTTTGAATCTCATCAACCATCATCAAACAATCGTGTTGGTCGCAGAATGTTCTTGTCGCTTTCAAATAACCTGCATCAGGTATAACAACACCACCCTCACCCAGTATTGGCTCAACCATCACTGCAACGATATTTAAATCCTCTTTCGCAAGTGCGTTCAAAGCATCGATATCGTTATAAGGGATATGTCTAAAACCTTCGACTAAAGGGTCAAATCCTTTATGTACTTTTGCATTCCCCGTTGCACTTAAAGTCGCCATTGTTCGGCCGTGAAAACTTTTCTCCATCACTACAATGACAGGGTCAGAAATTTTCTTATTGCTCGCGTACAGTCGTGCTAACTTGATTGCAGCTTCATTTGCTTCGGCACCAGAGTTACCAAAAAAAACTTTCTCCATACCTGAGTGTTGCACCAGTTTTTCAGCCAGTTTTTCTTGTAAAGGGATTCGATATAGATTTGAGGTATGGATTAAATTAGCCGCTTGATCAGCAATCGCCTCTTGCACAGCAGGATGTGCATGCCCTAGACCACAAACAGCTATTCCACTAAGCGCATCTAGATAACGTTCACCTCGAGCATCCATAAGCCAGATACCTGACCCTTTGATAAACTCAATCGATAACGGTTGATAATTTGACATTAATGCACTGCTCATTGGATTACATTCCAGACTAGTCGATATTTATCCGACTCTAAAATTAATAAGCCCGGCCATGAGCCGGGCTCAAACACAAAAATTAATTACTTAAGTCTTATAAAGGCAGACCATGCCCAAAACCCACCATGCACATCAACATAGGGATAGAAAGAAAGGTATTGGTTCGTGATGCCATTAGTGCGACAAATTTGCCTTTAGCAATCTCATCTGCAGTGGCTTCAACAATACCGAGGATCTTCTTCTGGTTAGGCCATATTAATACCCAAACATTAAAAAGCATGATTGTGCCCATCCAGGCACCTAAACCAATAACCAAACCACCCTCTTGTAACAAGAAAGCATTCTTAAGACCAACACCCAATGATTCCAATGCAGATGCCCCGGTTAACCAAGTGCCTAATGCGCCCCAACGAAACCACCACAATGCACGAGGCGCAACATACTTATTGATTGCAGCTGGACCAGGCCCGCCTTCATCAGCTAAAGCCACACCAACCGCAGGGACTTGTACGAAATTGAAGTAATAAAGCAGACCTATCCAGATAACGCCAAAAAAGACATGTAACCAGACCGTTAAAGACAATAGGTTGAACTCTGGCTTGCCACCTACCAAAAACATAACAACTATAGCTGTTATAAAACCAAGCGCTAACGTGCCATGCACTGACTTGAGTGGATTCATACTAATACCCCCGAGGTAAAATAGTTTTTCTTAATTAAGTGATAGTAAAATGTTGGCTAGGATTATACTGATGTCAGTATCCGCTTCCACCCCTTTCACATCAGAAAAACGCTAAGGGACAGGAATATGCTCTATCAGGAGTAAAAACAAGGCAAAAATGAGCATTTCCTGCTAAAACAAGTATTTACAGAAAAATACTGTTACTTGAAATCGGCAATATCGCCCACATTTAAATTGACTGGTACAAGCAGCCCAACAATTGGTGATTGCTTGTCTCTTTCGCGTATAATCCGCCACAACGAAAAACGAGATATTAACCCGAGGTATATGTAATGGAACCAATGGAACAAATTAAAGCGAAACTAGCAGAAAACCCTGTCGTCCTTTTCATGAAAGGTTCACCCGACTTCCCACAATGCGGCTTTTCAATGAAAACCGTTCAAGCACTAAAAGAATGTGACGTCGAATTCGGTTTCGTCGACGTACTGGCACAACCAGAAATGCGCGCCAACCTGCCACAATATTCAAACTGGCCAACCTTCCCACAAGTCTTCATTAACGGCGAACTCGTCGGCGGGTGTGACATCGTTCTGGATCTATACGAGAAAGGCGAATTGCAAAAAATGACAAAAGAGGCGGTAGGAAGTTAATAGTTTTTAGATTGAGAGTAGTAAGTTAAATTACTACTCTCAACTATAGTTTATCTTCTCTTTACTATTATTTACTGTTAAAAAACTATCTCAATTTATACCCACTAACAATAACTCTTACGTCTTTTACTTCAATACCCTGTTTCTTTTTTAACGCGCCTAATTTCTCATTTACTGATATTGTCTCTGGCAACAACAATGATTCGAGAATATAACTAGTAGGAACACCAGTCGCCTCTTCTACTTCTTTTAATGTCATTGAACCAACTATAGTCGTGTCCGCTGACTTATGACGTGAAAACGAGGATGATTCTTTGCTTTGTATTTCTACCGGGCTGAGTAATGGTGATATGGCAAGTGCGATTACAGTGATAAGCCCAACTATCCCTAGTCCTGCACGCAAACCCGAAGCTTCATGATGTTGGCCTGCAACGACATTCGCAATCCAGCGCCAGTGTAAAACTAAATGAAGTGCAAGTATTGAAAAAAAGACAATTGAAACCCAGAAATGGATACCTCCCCATTCGTGTCGGTCAAGCCCCCAGACTGTTGAGTAACTTCCTCTACCGGGAGGTAGGACATATCTCATTAGGGCCCCAGTGGTCGTCAATAAGACAAATCCAATAAAAGCGACTGTGTCGATAATAAAATTAAGATTGGTACGTTTCATATTTTAAAGACTAACATATGAACTGACCCGGCTAGCACAATATGGATTTATTTCTTATCCTGCTCATCTAATAGTCGAGCAATCTCATCCTCCCCCATGGGTTCCTTTCTCTTTATTCGTAAACTCGCTTTCCATTCCTTACTGAAATCTTTTTGAAGTCGCATATTAATAACAATAACGATCAGCATTGCGATAATCGCTCCCAGGCTCGCTAACGCCATATCTTTTTGTGCGTCCCAGACATCACCTTGTGTACCTAGATAGGCAATACCCAGATCGCCACCAAATACCTCGGCAGCTGCCCATTCGAATAATTCGAATATCATTGAGGCAGCGATGGTGAATAGCAAAGGAAAGAAATAGCCCCAAAAACCTTTGCCATAGGCTATACGGCAATAGATCTCTCTAAAGGGATAGGCCATTAATAGCCCATAAAGAAAATGGACCAAACGATCGAAATGATTTCTATCCCATCCCATCATCTCGTTAAAGCTAAAATTAAAATGTAATATTAAAAACGAATCATATGGCACTTTGGCATAGGTGTAGTGCGCCCCTATTTCGTGCAGGCACATGAATATAAAAATCATGCTGTAGGATATTCTTGAGAACGTAAAGCTTTTATAAGTTGCCGCCATGACGAGTGCGAACACCAGCACCAGGACATTTTCCAATGCCCAGTCAGATCGATCATAAGGGGATATTGCGAGTACTATAAACTCGATAAGAAAAACAAACGAGAGTAATAAAAAATATCGTTTATGTGTCATGGCCAGCCCATTTAACAGCTCTTTAAAACGATCCTTTACACAGTAGCCGGATTAAAGAATATTGTTTAGGCAAGTTCATCCGCAAATTGATGATTAACATCTCGATGATGTCCTTCATCTGCTCGAACGGCTATTACAACATCACGTAAACGAGCGTCAGCAGGTAAATCCCAATATTTAATAGCAAGCTCTGGAGCCGGAACATTTTCATGTGTCCCATCATCAATGCCCGCCAAATATTCGGTGTAACTGTATACAGCTTCCTCTTCAAAATAACCAACAATACGGTGTGCCGTTTTTGCTGAAAAAAGATAAATAAGAAAGAACAGATTATAGAATATCCCTTGCGCTAGCAAAATAAGAAAACGCTCGGTCATTGAAGGCTGGGCAATTTGAATGAACGTCATTAAGTGCATGCGTTCGTTCTCCGCTTCTTCAAGCAACACACGAATCCATCCATGGTCACTTTCCATGCGTCGCAATGCACGCAGATGTCGTAAAGACCCGGCAACCATACCAGGCACAGCAGCCACCGTTTCTAAAACAACAGCGCGATGACCGTATCGTTTCGCAAAAAAAGTATCTGCAAAAAACCGAAGAAACTTAGTGAAGGCAAACGCAATTCGATCTGAAATGCCTTTCGCATTATGGTGGCTCTCAATTGATACCGCATCATCCATTTTCGATTCCTCGAATTTATGTACTTGAATTATTATTAAGGCAAATTAATGTGAATACTCTTTTTACTAATCATAACCGCTATCAACCCACACGCACTTACCCTCGTTTTCTTCTTTGATTCTTTCTAGATATTTTTCATGTTCCACAAGTTCTTCTGCGGTCGCCTCAATGACACGTAATGGTTTACGATTAACGTCGACAATTCTTGCTATGGTTAGATCTTTAGCCTGCTGCTCTTGTGAAGAATCAAAGGTCAAGGTCTCTTGACCACCTGTCATTACCAGATACACATCTAGCAGTATCTGTGCGTCGAGTAGTGCGCCGTGTAAATCGCGACCTGAATTATCTATTTCATACCGCTTGCATAGGGCATCTAAATTATTCTTTTGACCGGGATGTTTTTCACGCGCCATCATCAAGGTATCAACAACGGAGCAATAATCTTCTGTCTTGCCCCATTTTCTACCGAGTTTTTTTAATTCAGAATTTAAAAAACCAACATCAAATGGCGCGTTGTGAATTATGAGTTCGCTATCTCGAATAAAGTCGACAAATTCCTGTGCGATATCAGCAAAGTGTGGTTTATCTGCGAGAAAGTCATTATCTATACCATGCACATTGTATGCACCATCATCAATCTCTCTATCGGGATTTAGATATTGATGAAAGTGCCGATCTGTTTTACGTCGGTTAACAATCTCTACACAACCTATTTCGATAATGCGGTGGCCTTGTTTGGGTTCTAATCCGGTTGTTTCAGTATCAAGGACAATCTGTCTCATAAAGTGCTGCCAGCAAACATCTCATCGATGGCTTTATTAGCCAATTGATCGACTCTTTCATTTTCATCATGTCCACTATGACCTTTGACCCATTCCCATTTTATTTGATGGGGTGCGCAGGCTTCATCCAGTCGCAGCCAAAGATCTTTATTCTTTACTGGTTTCTTCGCTGCTGTTTTCCAACCTCGACTCTTCCAACCGTCCATCCACTCAGTAATACCCTTCATTACGTATTGGGAGTCAGTGGTAAGTACGACGTCACACTCACCTATTAATGCTTCGAACCCCATAATCGCACCCATTAATTCCATACGATTATTAGTCGTTTCTGCTTCAGCACCATAGAGTTCTTTTTCAGTACTGTTATATTTTAATAAGGTTCCCCAACCGCCCGGCCCAGGGTTACCTCGACACGCGCCATCAGAAAAGATGTGTATTGTTTCACTCATAATAATTTAAGATTGCCTTATCGATTTCGTGTTGTGGGTTCAATTGCATTTGACCCAATCATATTTCGTTTAGCACGCCATTGCATCTTGATCGGATTTAGGGGCACGGTGCGCTTTTTGGCAACAACAACATACAAGCCACCAAAAAATGGCCAGCAGTAACGGCCCAATCGTTCCATCGGCATCAATTTCTTTAACAGATTTTGATTGTTTAACGGAGGCGAAAAGAAGAAACCATTTATCTTTTCTACTTCAAAATCTAATAATGACAACCAATCTTTCAATCTTGGGATGGAGATCAACTGGCCGCTCCATGGCATTTCACCCCACCAGCATTTAAACAAATGCCAAAGCCCCCAAAGACTCAATGGATTGATACCAATTATAACGACATGCCCATCACCTATAAGAGCACGCTCCATTTCACGTAATAATTTATGCGCATCTTTGGAGTATTCAAGAATGTGCGGTAAGACGATCACATCGATGCTATCCACAGCGATAGGTAATTCTTCTGCACTGGTATGTACTGCCGTTACATTCTTATTTAATTCCGCATTGTCCAGAAACAGGATAGTTTTATTGCTTATGCGGGATGCTGACAAATAATTAGATTTAGCCGAGTAGCCATACTGCAAAATATGGTATCCAAACAATCCGGGCAAAATATCTTCTAACTGTTCAACCTCTGCGGTATAGGCCGCTCGTCCCAATGGTCCATCAAACCAACTTGAGAATTTTTCTCTTAATGATAATGTCTTTGTATTTTCAGAATTCATAAATAATTCACGCACTACACGATTAACAAACTGACCCGGACTATAGAAAAATCATGCTAGAGATCATACCCCTACCAGCACTAAAGGATAACTATATCTGGCTATTGAAAAACAAGATAAGCCGACACGTGGCTATTGTCGACCCCAGTGAGGCGGAACCGGTGTTGGAGCTGATTAAATCTGAAGGTTTAATACCGATAGCTATCATGATTACCCACCATCATTGGGATCATGTCGGTGGTATTCCGGGAATTACTGAACAATTCAATATTCCGGTCTATACACCGAAGACAGAGACCGTCACTGGCAGTACCAATCCAGTTGGCGAAGGTGATGTTGTCTCTCTGCCAGAGTTGGCTCTGAATCTGGAAATATTGGATGTGCCGGGACATACCTCTGGTGCAGTTGCCTATTATACCGATGATATGGTGTTTAGTGGCGACACACTCTTTACCGCAGGTTGTGGGCGTATGTTTGAAGGCACACCGCCACAAATGCATGCCTCTTTATCCAAGTTCAAGACCTTGCCTGATAACACATTACTCTATTGTGGGCACGAATATACCGTTAACAATCTTAAGTTTGCTGCTAGCGTCGAACCCGATAACGCAGTGATACAAGAGCGCCTCCGACTTGCTGAAGAGACCAGAAATTTAAACAAACCTACCGTGCCCGCAACATTGGCAGAAGAAAGGGAAACAAATCCATTTTTGCGATGTGAAGAGCATGGCGTCATCTCAGCAGCCAGTCATTTTTCGGGTAAAAACCTGAATCAAGCGGCTGATGTTTTTGCTGCAATACGGCAGTGGAAGGACAATTTTTAATAGCGTACTAATAAATAATTTTTTATCTGAAAATTAGTACTTGACCCAAACGCATCCTATCCCTAGCATTCGGCCATGCATATGATACGTAAAGCAATTATTTGCTTAGTACCTCTAATAATCAGCGCTTGTAACCTCAGTTCTACCCGACCCGACTCAGTAGACCCCGCACCGACCGCAGATAAAAGCCAGACACTAACGCTGACTGCAAAAAATCTCGCTGGTCATAAACCGGAGATAATAAGTAGTTCAGAGATCAATGTTGAGAATGAGCTAGATAATCAAGTCGCTCATAACAAAGGCCATTCTAATCTCTGGTTTTTAATCAAAGATGACCTGCAATTTGATAGTAATATAAACCAGCGCAGTGTTAAGGATAAAGTAGCGTGGTTTGCTCGTAATCAAGACTATATGAATCGTGTTTCAGATCGCGCACAACCTTACTTGTTTCATATCATATCGAAATTAAAAGAACGTAACATGCCGCTTGATTTAGCACTCTTACCTATCGTTGAAAGTGCCTACCACCCGTTTGCCTATTCTCCCAGTCGTGCCTCTGGCATCTGGCAGTTTATTCCGGCAACCGGCAAGCGCTTTGGTATGAAACAAAATTGGTGGTATGACGGTCGTCGCGACATTATTGCAGCAACTGATGGCGCGCTTGATTACCTGCAAAATTTACATAAACGGTTTAATGGTAACTGGTTCCATGCTCTCGCTGCCTATAACGCTGGTGAAGGTAATGTTGAGAAGGCTATAAGAAGGAACAAGAAAGCCGGGAAGAGAACTGATTTCTGGTCATTACGGCTACCCCGTGAAACACGCAGTTATGTTCCAAGTCTATTAGCTGTAGCTGAAGTTCTTAGAAATAATACTAAATACAAAATTAGCTTCAAGAGCATTCCGAATCAGCCTCACTTTGAAAAAATTGATGTTGGTAGCCAGATTGACCTAGCTACTGTCGCCAAACTATCTAGTATGAGCATGGATGAAGTTTACACTCTGAATCCGGGCTTTAATCGCTGGGCAACCGATCCAAAAGGACCACACCGTTTACTGATCCCGATAGACAAAGCCAATAGTTTTAAACAAAAACTCGCATCACTGCCAAAATCTGAACGTATTAGCTGGAAACAGCACAATATCCGTGCAGGTGAATCACTGAGCCAAATCGCTGCTCGTTATCAAACCAGTATAACTGCATTGAAAGGAATCAATCGCCTGAAGGGAAGCAAGATTAGAGCAGGACACTCACTATTGATTCCAACGGCAAAAGAGTCCAATAAATATTACACATTGAGTGCCGATGCTAGAAAATTTAAAGGCCTTAAAAAGACGGGTGACGGTAAACGTTATATCTATTCTGTCAAACGTGGGGATAACCTTTGGGACATTGGTCGTCACTATGGTATTAGCGTCAGGCAACTCACCCTATGGAATGGTATTTCAAGAAAGAGCATATTGAAACCCGGGCAAAAACTAACTGTTTGGGCTAAACAGGATAAAAATAATCAGGAAGGCAATTTAATCAAAGCGGCAACAAATAATGCGTCAAGTAATGCTTATATAGTAAAGCGAGGTGATTCATTATGGTTAATTGCCAGGAAGTTTGATATTCACGTTAAAGATTTACTCAAATGGAACAAAATTAAGAAAGGGACACATCTGCAACCAGGCCAGAGCTTAATCGTTCAGCAAACAGTTGCTGACGTCTGAAGACACTTACCTGAAAACTTAATTTTTCGTTGCTACATAAGTGGCCTATTCTCATAGCAGTACTTTTGCACGTACAATGACAACATGATGCGTCTGTGGAAATTATTCTTTCGAGTTTTACTTCGCCTGCTTTACAAAGTTGAAGTCACTGGTTTGGAAAACTATGAAAAGGCAGGAAATCGTGTCTTAATCATAGCTAATCACACATCTCTGCTTGATGGTATCTTGCTTTATGCCTGGTTACCTGAAACTCCCACTTTTGCTATAAATACAGATATAGCTTCTAAGAAATTATTTAAACCATTTTTATTCTTTGTTGATTTATTTGAGATGGATGCAAGAAATCCTCTGTCCGTAAAATCCATGGTCAAATATATCAAGCAGAATAAAAAAGCGGTAATTTTTCCAGAAGGTCGCATTACCGTTACCGGATCATTGATGAAAATTTATGAGGGCCCCGGTTTAATTGCCGATAAAAGCAACGCTAACATCTTGCCTATCGCAATTGAAGGAGCACAGTACAGCCGTTTGTCTTACATGAAAGGCCGTGGATATGTATGTTGGTTTCCCAAAGTCACTGTCACTATCCTGCCTCCGGAAAAAATAGAGATCCCTTCTCAACTTGTAGGCCATGAACGTAGAAAAGCAGCATCGCGACAGCTACAAGACCTAATGTACAAATTGACATATTCAAGCTTTGATCAAAAAAGAACTATCTACACAGCCATGCTTGATGCCAGCAATCAATTTGGAAAAAGCCAGACCATCGTAGAAGATATAAAACGCGAGCAATTAACTTATAAACAAGTAACTTTACGTAGCATTTTATTAAGCAGCATAATAAAAAAACAAACCAAGGCAGATGAGCATATCGGTGTTTTACTGCCTAATGTTAATGCTTTACCTATATTTTTCTTTGCCGTGCAATTCATTGGTCGTGTTCCTGCAATGTTAAACTTTACCGCTGGTGCACTTGCTATAAAACGCGCCTGTGAAACGGCACAAGTAAAGACTATTTATACATCAAGAGCTTTTTTAGAGAATGCCAAGCTCGAAAAGGTAGCAGAAGTGCTTGAGAAAGACTTTACGGTTATATATCTGGAAGACATCAAAAAAAGTGTCACCTTTGCAAAGAAATTATCTGCCTTGTATAAAAGTAGAAACCCAGCAAGGCACTATGCAAAGCAAAACCTGAATACGAATCCAGATGCAACAGCCGTTATTTTGTTCACGTCTGGTTCGGAGGGTCACCCTAAAGGCGTCGTGCTTTCTCACGGCAATATACTTGCGAATTACGCTCAAGTTCGTTGCCATATTAATTTCACCCCAGCAGATACTATATTTAACTGCTTACCACTGTTTCATTCGTTCGGACTCAATGCGGGTTTCTTGATGCCGCTTTTGGGTGGTGGAAAAGTATTTCTCTACCCTTCGCCTTTACATTATCGAATCATCCCCGAGTTAATTTACGAATTAGGGGCGACTATATTTTTTGCAACCGACACATTTTTTAAAGGTTATGCACGTTATGCACATCCTTTTGATTTAAATACTTTGAATTATGTCGTCGCCGGAGCAGAGAAATTACATGATGACACGATGCAATTATGGATGCACAAATATGGCCTTCGTATCTTGCAAGGTTATGGAGTTACGGAGGCTAGTCCTGTCATATCAGTTAATAACAAGATGTTAAATAAACCGGGCACAGCAGGTCGATTAGTGTCTGATATGGAATACTATATAAAACCGGTAGATGGAATAGAACATGGCGGTCACCTTGTCGTCAGGGGTCCTAATATCATGCAAGGCTATCTCAGCCATGACAAACTGGGCGAAATACAAGCGCCAGCAACCGAACGTGGCTCAGGTTGGTACGATACTGGAGACATTGCTGATATTGATGATGAAGGATTTATCACCATCTTAGGTCGCGCAAAGCGTTTTGCAAAGATTGGTGGAGAGATGGTTTCCTTAACAGCTGTTGAAGAACTAGCTAGTCTAACATGGCCAAACCTTAATCATGCTGCTGTTGCTGTACACGATGAACGTAAAGGAGAAAAAGTAATTCTCATCACAGATCATGAAAATGCTGCTCGTAAAGAATTACAGGAAATAGCTAAAAGCAAACATATGAGCGAGTTAATCATTCCTAAAATAATAATCAGTATTGCCCACATCCCAGTTTTAAGTACTGGAAAGACCGATTATATAAATCTCACAAAACTGGCAACGGCATACAACGATGATAAAGAAGGAAGTAGTTGGAGAAATAAATTAAGTCAACTCGTCAAACACGACCCTGCTGAAAAAAACTAGCCCTCACTGCCCCACTGCATTTTCAATTGCAGTGATAATTGTATTCTCGATTTCCCACAAAATATCTTCAGCGGGACTACCTTTAGCAACTGCTGCCAATTTTTCAAATAAGACAGTGCTTTTCCCTGCCTTCGACATAACCGTAATATTTAGCGGACATAATGACATCATACTAGGGTCAAGATTCATCACTTGGTTAGTAAAATATGGGTTACATACCACCATAGATTTAACAAATTCGAATTTATTCTTATTGTATTCATCACCCCATCGCTCAGCATTGCGAGCCAGATTTTTTCCTATATTTGCCTCAAAGATGACATAGAAACGTGATTCCTCCAGTGATTTATAAACCGATTGATAAACTTCTTCGCTAGGTTTTTCTACACTTATGGAATAAATAGCATTTTGAACTTCTTCTGCATTAATAAAACTACTAAAGAGCATAAGAAACAGAATAATTATTTTTTGAACCATGAGTCGCACCTTCTTGAAAATTCTAATTTAATTTGATTTTGATAGCTTTTAGTCGATATATTCAATATCAATGATAGTCAAAATTTGCTTTGTCCCTTGTCTTTCAAAAATGATTTCATCATCAACCGTTTTACCCAGCATTAATTTTGCTAATGGTGAGTCAACCGTAATGTACTGTTCGTTTTCATCGAATTCATCTGCCCCAACAATGCGATGACGCCGCTCTTCGCCAGATTCATCTTCAATTGTTATCCATGCACCAAAAAATATTCTAGTTGCATCCCGTACATCTCTGACGACCGTTAGATTAGGCATGCGCCGTTGTAAATAACCTATGCGTGAATCAATCTCGCGTAATTGCTTTTTACGATAGATATATTCAGCATTTTCAGACCGATCACCCTCTGCAGCAGCAGCGGTTACAGCCTTTGCAACAACATTACGTTTTGTCCATAAAGCAATATTTTCTTGCTCCAGTTTTCGATAACCTTCCGGTGTAATATACGGGGCAGACATTGGTGCCGGTGGTCGCCAACGTCCCATGACTAATCTATAGAACAGGCCAAGATCATACTCAACTGGCAATATGGTCTCTGACACTCTGCTTGCCATACGTTCATACGGTCCTGCACATATTTCTTTTGCTTTTTGTTTTTAGGCTCTTCATCAATAGCGCCCCAACGTGCCATTGCCCTGATAACATCTTGAGTTAAGAAAAACGTGTCTTTTTTTATGCGCCGTAAAAAATATGGTCCAGAAGCACCACCTAATTGTTTAAAACGTTTTTTTAAAACATCCCAAAGTTCGACAATATCATCAGAAGGCCACTCCGCGATGAAATTAACAAAACTGACCTGCTCTTCATTTAGTTCATAAATAGTCTGCGCATTATGCCGTACACTTTGAATCTTACCCCAATGACGAACGATACGTTTTTCATCCATCAACTTCTGTAAATCATCATCGCTCATCATCCTTACGAGATTGATATCAAAATCATGAAACACCTCTTCAAATGCAGGCCATTTATTATCAATAATCTTTCGATTTAAACCTGCCTGAAAAATACGACGTGACATATTCGATAAGCAAAAGTCGTCTGAAAGTTTTTTAAGCTCTTGTTCCGTACGTGGCTTGGGCAATAACGCTTCCAAGGCATCAACACCACCTTTTATATCTACGGCCGTTTCATATATTGTTTCGAATGACTGCATTTATTTTATTTCTTAATCAACTAGATAACATTTATTCAGAAAACCAGAGAAATTCCCTTCTTTATTGATAAGCGTTTATTATAGGTGAAAAATTATAACGTAATTCGGAGACAAAACATGAGACGTTTAGAGGCACATATTAGAAATATCCCTGACTTTCCAGAACCAGGAATTCAGTTCAAAGACATTACTCCGCTCGTCAAAGAACCCGCAATGTTGAGATTAGCTGTAAACCAGCTTATCTACCCCTTCCTGGGCACCAATATCACCGCAGTTGCCGGTATGGAAGCACGTGGCTTCATCTTTGGCAGTCTTGCCGCCTGGGAGCTGGGAGTAGGTTTCATCCCGCTACGTAAACCGGGCAAACTACCTTACGACGTTCAGACTATGTCATACGATCTTGAATACGGCTCTGCCTCGTTAGAAATCCATACCGATGCCGTAGGAGAAGGAGATCGCGTTTTATTGATCGACGATTTGATCGCGACAGGAGGTACAGCTGCCGCTAGTTGTGATTTGATTGAAAAATTGGGGGCTGAAGTAGCAGCTTGTGCCTTTGTTGTGGAATTAGACTTCCTAAAAGGCAGAGACAAATTAGAAAAATATAATATTCACTCTCTAATACACTATTAATGTGAAATGCATCACATTTTAGATTAAATGATTAGGTGAGCTAAACTCACTTAAAGCCTTGGCATAATAAACACTTATATTTTATTCTAAAGATACAACTTGAGTTAGAAAGTTGATCCATCACTTTAGATCTGATTTTCTTACGTCGTTTACAAGCTACACTGAACACCTATGTAGAATTAAGGATAATTCATCAATGCACGTAGCAATTTTAAGCGCCTCGATTTTTTTTCAATTTGCAGCGGCGGTATTATCGTTATATCTAATAAGGCTTACTGGAAAAAAAAGTGCATGGATCCTCATCGCTGTCGCATTGATATTAATGGGAGCAAGACGCTCCATTTCACTACATCAAATACTCACTAGTGATATACCCATATCACCAGACTTAACAACCGAGTTAATCGCCTTGTCGGTATCATTGTTTATGGTGCTAGGCGTTGTATTTATAGCTCCTATGTTCAAAAGAACACATCTAGCTTACAAAAACCAATCTATTGTAAATCAATGCAATGACGCACTATTGCATATTAGTAGTGAGAAAGTTCTTTTAAATAAAATATGTGAGGTCATTGTCACATCCGGCGACTACGCCATGGCTGGTGTTGGTTTCTTGAAAAATGATTATTTAAAAACTATCGAGATGGCTTCCTCCTATGGTCATGACAATGGCTATCTTGATGCTGCAAATATTGTTTTGACTGACAAAGAGCGTAGCAATGGACCAGTAGGCATCTCGATACGAACTAAACGTCCTTACATCACAAAAAATATTAAAACAGATTCAAATTTCAAACCTTGGCGAACCGCCGCCTTAGAACGTGAATATAGGTCTTCTGCTGCAATACCTTTGCTTAGCAATGAAACAGTGCTAGGTGTATTGCTTGTCTATTCCTCAGCAAAAGATATGTTTGTAGCTGACGAAATGGCCGTTTTAGAAAAGCTTGCTGACAATCTTGCCTTTGGTATTACTGCTCTACGTACACAGGAATTACACAGGTTTGCGGAAGAGCGGAATAAAACCTTAATAGAGGCAACTAACTCAATCATCTGGACTACAGATAGAGATGGTGCTTTTGTAGAAAAACAAGACTCATGGGAAAAGTTTACAGGACAACCTTGGGAGGAACACAAGGGTTTTGGATGGGCAAAAGCAATACACCCAGATGATATAGAACGAATATTAGTCGCGTGGAATAAAGCGATTACAGAAGTTTCAGCAGGAAATTTCTTTGGTCAAATCTGGAATGCTAATTTAAATTCATGGCGTGATTTTGAATGCAACGCTATGCCAATAATGGCAGAGGACAAGGTTCGTGAGTGGGTTGGTGTAGTTAGTGATATTACTGAAAAAATTGAAACAGAAAAAGAAATTCACAAATTGTCATTGTCCGTTGAACATAGCCCAAACATTGTCATGATAACTGATAAATTTGCAGTCATCGAATACGTCAACCCTAAGTTCACTGAAGTGATGGGCTATCCCCTTGAAGAAACCATCGGTAAAAGTCCAAGTTTTTTCATCGACGATGAAATCTCTAACGAATCCTTTAAAAACTCACGTGAGATAATCCGATCGGGTAAAACATGGCAAGGTGAATATATTACACAGAAAAAAGACGGGGACAGCTTTTTGGCTGCATATAGGGTTTTCGCTATTTTGGATGCGTCCGGTGAGATAGAGAACATTGTCAGTATTCATGAAGATATTACTGAAAAAACTCGCTTGTCAAAACAACTCACCTATCAAGCCTCTCATGATGACCTGACAGGATTAATTAATCGACGAGAATTTGAACGCAGAACAAAACGTTTATTATCAACAGAACCTAACAGTAATAAAGCACATGCGCTGTGCTATTTTGATCTCGATCAATTCAAAGTGGTCAATGATACCTGTGGCCATATTGCTGGGGACGAACTACTGCGCCAGATAGGCTCAATGCTGCAGAGTGCCGTTAGAAAACGCGATACACTCGCACGTTTAGGCGGTGATGAATTTGGCGTATTAATGGAGCACTGCACCGTTGATAGTGCCCATCGTGTGGCAATGTCATTGCATCAAGCAATTCAGGATTACCAATTTCATTGGGAGGGTCATTTTTTTAAAATCGGGGTCAGTATCGGTCTGGTACCAATCACAAACGATACTATCGACTTGACGCAGTTATTACAGGATGCTGATTCGGCTTGCTACATAGCCAAAGAAGGTGGCCGCAATCGTATTCATATTCATTCTACTGAAGACTCACATGGCGTTAAGCGACATGGTGAAATGATATGGGTTGAACGAATCTATCATGCACTTGAAAACAATCAGTTCTGCCTATATGCACAAATTATCGAATCGCTTGAAGATAGTACGGAAAAACATTTCGAACTCTTAGTCAGGCTGATAAATGACGAAGGTGATGTCATAGCACCGGGTTTGTTTTTGCCTGCCGCAGAACGTTATGATCTCAGCACAAGAATAGATCGCTGGGTCATCAAGCACTCCTTTGAGCTTTTATCGAATCATCCTGAATTTCTGAACAATATAAATTTTTGCTCTATCAATCTATCTGGCCCATCCATTGCTGACACAGATTTTTTAAGTTTTGTCATTGCCCAACTGCATCAATACAAGATTAACGGTGAAAGAATATGCTTCGAAATTACTGAAACAGCCGCAATTTCTAACTTGGGTACCGCAATAAAATTCTTATCCTCGCTGCGGGCATTAGGTTGTAAATTTGCATTAGATGACTTCGGCAGCGGATTATCTTCATTTGCCTATTTAAAAAATTTACCGGTAGATTATTTAAAGATTGATGGTATGTTTGTCAAAGATATTGTCGACGATCCTATTGACCATGCTATGGTAAAATCGATTAATGAGGTTGGTCATGTTATGGGGATGAAAACCATTGCCGAATTTGTCGAAAATGACGTTATCAAAGGCATGCTGAAAGAAATCGGTGTTGATTATGTACAAGGCTATGGCATTGCTAAACCAATGCCTCTTAAGGATATCCTTAATAACCTAGATTTAAGTAATGTCATAAAATTTCAAAAAAAATCATCATAGTTCAAGATATAAATTTGGTCAGCTATTTTTATGTTTTAGCCTGCCATTCATCAATGATTTCCTGTGCAGCACGAAACGCTTCTTGTGCTGCTGGGGCGCCAGTGTATACAACCGAATGTAATAACACTTCCTGTATCTCTTCTACAGTGCAACCATTATTTAGCGCACCTCGCACATGTCCTTTTAATTCAGTAGGTGCTTTGAGCGCAGCCAGCATGGCAATGGTAACTAATGAGCGTGTCTGTCGTGGCAAACCATCACGTTGCCAGGTTGAGCCCCAGGCATGCTCGTTGATCCAATCTTGTAACGGTGCGGTTAATTCTGTCGTATTATCGACCGCCCGTTGCACAAACTTTTCGCCCATGACTTCTGTGCGTACTTTTATACCGTTCTTTT
>Ga0316204_10005478_pt1 | contig 20886 bp, 13 predicted proteins | sample 6monrhotite_MG_2_FD_205661 | JGI IMG/M metagenome (GOLD analysis project Ga0316204, IMG submission 205661) | Microbial mat bacterial communities from mineral coupon in-situ incubated in ocean water Damariscotta River, Maine, United States -... | ecosystem: Environmental > Aquatic > Marine >... | reverse complement strand
TGAAGATGTCCAGGATCTTATTTCTGACCTGGAACAGGCAATCGGATAATTTTTATCATATTTTTAAAAAAAGCTACTTTAAATTGAAGAAAAGATATAATTTTGCGCTTGAATTTGTAATTCAATAATAATCAGTGCTAATCAATTTAAATATGAACACAACTATTGAAACATTTATGGACGAGGTAAGGACCCGAAATGGTCATGAACCGGAGTTCATTCAAGCCGTACAGGAAGTAGCCGATACGGTAATTCCTTACATAGTCCAACATGAAATCTATTACGGTAAAAACATCTTGTTGAGAATGGTGGAACCGGAGCGACTGATTTCCTTTAGAGTTTCCTGGGTAGATGATGACGGTGAGATACATGTAAACCGGGGATATCGCGTACAAATGAACTCGGCAATAGGCCCTTATAAAGGAGGACTTCGTTTTCACCCGTCAGTTAATGCGAGTATTCTTAAATTTCTGGCTTTTGAACAGGTATTCAAAAATAGTTTAACTACCCTTCCAATGGGAGGAGGAAAAGGCGGTTCTGATTTTGATCCTAAAGGAAAATCTGACGATGAAGTTATGCGGTTTTGCCATGCTTTTATGGCAGAATTATGTAGGCATATAGGACCTAACACAGATGTTCCCGCGGGGGATATTGGAGTGGGAGCAAGGGAAATTGGGTTCCTTTTTGGGATGTATAAGAAGATAAGAAATGAGTTCACCGGTGTTCTTACAGGCAAGGGATTATCATGGGGCGGATCTAAAATTCGTCCAGAGGCAACCGGATATGGTACGGTATATTTTGCCCAAAGTATGTTAAAGATTAAGAATGAGGAAATTAAAGGGAAAACGATTGTTGTTTCAGGATCTGGAAATGTTGCTCAATATGCGGCGGAAAAGATTTTACAATTGGGTGGAAAAGTTTTGACATTATCTGATTCAGGAGGATATATTTATGATAAGGATGGGATTGACAATGATAAATTGACTTTTATTATGGATCTCAAGAATAATAAACGCGGCAGAATATCTGAATATGTGAAAAAGTATAAATCTGCAACATATCATGAAGGTAAACGACCATGGTCAGTGAAATGTGATATTGCTCTGCCATGTGCTACTCAAAATGAATTAGACGGAAATGATGCTAAAGAATTAATTGCTAACGGCTGTATTTGCATTGCTGAAGGGGCTAATATGCCTTCTACTCCAGAAGCAATCCACACTTTTCATGATGCAAGAGTCTTATTTGCACCGGGTAAGGCATCTAATGCTGGTGGTGTGGCCACTTCGGGCTTGGAGATGTCTCAGAACTCTTTAAGAATTAGCTGGACCAGAGAAGAAGTAGATGAAAGGTTACGTGGTATTATGGAAGATATTCACGATTCCTGTATTGAATATGGAGTAGAAGATGACGGATATTGCAATTATGTAAAAGGGGCTAATATTGCGGGCTTTGTTAAGGTTGCAGATGCAATGCTCGCACAAGGTGTGATCTAAATAATAATAATTAGGTGGTTGGCAATTATTGAAACTAAATCTTTCACAAAATTGAAAGCTCAGTTCCTGTAATTGCCAATCTTATTTTATTGTTAATTCAACCTATCTTTGCTTTATTCTAAGCGCAATAGATGCAAATTACTACAAAAGCTTTAATTCTATCTTCTTTAAAGTTTGGAGACACAAGTTTAATTGTTAAAGCATTTACCTACTCAGATGGATTAAAATCGTATCTTCTTAAGGGAATCTTAGCCTCCAAAAAAGGTAAATTAAAAACCGCCTACTTTCAACCACTAACACAACTGGAAATAGTTGTGAATCATAAAAACAAAGGGACGCTGGAAAGGCTTATTGACGCTAAAATCAATTATCCATACCAAACTGCTCATACAGATATTGCTAAAAATGCAATGATCTTATTTTTGGCCGAGATGCTGGTCAACAGCATTTTTGAAGAAGAGCAAAATAAAGATTTATTCAATTTTCTGGAAGTATCACTTCAATGGCTGGACACACATGATAGCATAAGCAATTTTCATTTATTTTTTCTATTGGGATTGTCAAAATATTTAGGGTTTTATCCAGACACCGGGAAAATGAATTGCCCGTATTTCGATTTGGTGGAAGGTGCGTTTATTGAATTCCCTGGCATAAATCCAATTCTCAAAGAGGAAGCGCTTGATTTCTTTAAAATATTTTTGGGCATAAATTTTGATACAATTCATACAGTCAGGATGGGCAAAAAAACCAGGCAAGAACTATTACAATCGCTTGTACTCTATTTTGAAGTACATTTGCACGGATTTAAAAAACCCAGATCACTTGCTATTTTGAATGAAGTTTTTAGCTAAAATGCATAGGGGAATCTTTCTTGTTATACTTCTTTTTATTAACGTTATATCCGGTCAGGAAATAACGATTCTTGATGTAGAAACACAGGAACCAGTAATTAATGCAGTTGTTTACAATAATGATAAGTCAAAGACTGCCTTGACCGATTTTGATGGAAAATGTGATATATCTGTTTTTAACAATAATGAGCGTATTACGTTAAGGCATCTTAGTTATCAGACCAAAAGATCCACTAAGCAAGTACTTTTAAGGAGGGGAGGCAGGGTTTATCTTAGTTTAAAGCGAGAACAGCTTGATGAAGTGGTGATGTCTATTTCCAAATGGGAACAGCAAAAAAAGGACATACCACAAAAAATAGTTTCAATTAACGCACAGGCAATAGCATTTACAAATCCACAGACTTCAGCAGATCTTTTACAAAACAGCGGGAAAATTTTTGTCCAGAAAAGCCAGATGGGCGGCGGAAGCCCTATGATTCGGGGTTTTGCAACAAACAGACTTGTATTGTCAGTTGATGGGGTGCGTATGAATAATGCCATTTTTAGGGGTGGAAATATTCAGAATATTATATCAATAGACCCTTTTGCCATTAAAAATACCGAAGTGGTTTTTGGTCCTGGCTCTGTAATATATGGAAGTGATGCCATTGGTGGAGTTATGAATTTCATTACCAATAAGTCACAATTTTCAACCACTGATAGTCTGTATATTTCAGGAAATATGAACTATCGATATGCTTCGGCGAATGAGGAAAATACGGGACATTTCGATATAAACCTGGGGTTGGATAAATGGGCTTTTTTAACCAGTGCTTCGTATAATAATTTCAATGATTTAAAAATGGGTCAACATGGTCCGGATTCTTATCTCAGAAAACAATATGTAAAACGATTAAATGGACTCGATGTATTGGTTGAAAATGAAAATCCCCGTATCCAAACCCCAACAGGGTATGATCAGATTAATCTTATGCAAAAGATATCCTACAGGCCAAATAATAATTGGAGTTATGATTTAGGACTGTTTTATTCTAGTACTTCAGATTATTCCAGATACGACAGATTAATAAGACCAAACAGTAGTGGAGCCGGATTACGTTCCGCAGAATGGTTTTACGGACCACAAAAGTGGTTTATGGGAAATTTACAGGTCTATAAAAAAGGTAGGGGAAAGTTTTATGATGGATTAAGAATTACAACTGCTTTTCAAAATTTTAAGGAAAGCAGAAATGACAGACAATTTCAGGATTCTATACGCTATACAACAAATGAAAATATAGATGCACTTTCCTTAAATGTTGATTTTGAAAATAAAAAAATTGGCAATTTAAGATTGTATTATGGCGCTGAATATATATTTAATGAAGTGGGGTCTGTTGGGCGACAAACCAATATTGAATCCGGATTTGTCGAAGCCGCCCAGTCCAGGTATCCCGATGGTTCTACCTGGCAGACCCTGGCAGCTTATGTGAATAGTGAATTGAAAGCTAAACCAAATTTTACCTGGTTGGCAGGTATTCGCTACAGCCATGTCTGGATTAATGCAGATTTTGATACAACTTTCTATCCATTTCCATTTGATAATGCAGATTTGAATAATGGAGCCTTGACCGGAAACATTGGATTTAGCTGGTTTCCTAAGGCAGACTTGCAGTTCACGCTTAATGGAGGGACTGGTTTTAGAGCTCCGAATATTGATGATATAGGTAAGGTGTTTGATTCTGAACCAGGGTCGGTGGTAGTGCCAAATCCTAATTTGAAACCGGAATATGCCTATAATGCAGAATTAGGAGTTCAGAAGAATTTTAAAGATAAAGTGGTGCTAAAAGGTGCTGCATATTATACCTACCTGAAAGATGCGCTCGTTCGAAGAGATTATCTGTTTAACGGGGAAGAAGAAATCATTTATAATGGGGAATTAAGTAATGTACAGGCCATTCAGAATGCTTCCAATGCATATGTGTATGGCTTCGAATTTGGTTTGGAGGCATTCCTGTCAGATAATTTCTCCATATTATCAAACCTCACATTAACTGAAGGAATGGAAGAGGACGAAAATGGGAATGACACTCCAGCAAGGCACGTGCCACCAACTTTCGGCGATTTTCACCTTATTTGGAGGAACCAAAGGTTGAAAACAGATCTTTTCCTTAATTACAATGGTCAAATATCGTTTAATGACCTCGCGATTTCAGAAATAAATAAAAGTTATATCTATGCCTTAGACGCAGACGGAAATCCTTATTCACCTTCCTGGTATACTTTAAATTTAAGGTCTCAGTATCAAATTGCCAATCCTTTGAAACTAACATTTGCTATTGAGAATATTACCAATCAAAGATATCGCCCGTATTCATCCGGAATTGCAGCAGCAGGAATTAATTTTGTTCTGGGATTAAGTTTTCGTTTTTGAAATTATAAAAAGGCCGATTAATTAATTTAAAAACTATTTCATACTTCTACATTATTGTCACGGATATACCTTGTCATTGCTTTTAGAAGCCCCTGGAATCAATAAAAAATCTGATATATTTATTACAGAATGACATTTTTGAGAAAGGCCCATAATTTCATTCTAATTCCTTAATTTTGCAGCCTCAATTTATATCAAAGGAAAACGGTTGTATGAAATTTGCGGAATATAAGGGATTAGATTTATCTGAGGTTGGGGAAGAAATGCTTCAATTTTGGAAAGCCCAGCATATTTTTGAAAAAAGTATTACCACAAGAGAAGGGCAGGAAACATATGTTTTCTATGAAGGACCACCGTCTGCAAATGGAATGCCCGGAATCCATCACGTCATGGCCAGGACAATAAAGGATATATTCCCCAGATATAAGACAATGAAGGGTTTTCAGGTAAAGCGAAAAGCGGGCTGGGACACACATGGTTTGCCTATTGAATTGGGCGTAGAAAAAGAACTTGGAATAACCAAAGAGGATATTGGAGTAAAGATTTCTGTAGAAGAATACAATGAGGCATGTAAAAAAGCGGTAATGCGCTATACAGATGCCTGGAATGATCTTACGGAAAAAATGGGGTATTGGGTAGACATGGATGACCCATATATTACCTACAAGCCCAAATACATGGAAACCGTTTGGTGGTTATTAAAACAGATTTACGATAAAGGACTTATTTATAAGGGATACACCATTCAACCCTATTCTCCAAAGGCAGGTACAGGCTTAAGTTCTCATGAATTGAATATGCCCGGCACTTATCAGGACATAACCGATACAACTGTAACCGCTCAATTTAAAATTATAAATAGTTCATTGCCCCAATTTCTGGAGCCGTTTAAAGACGAACTCTATTTCCTTGCATGGACAACTACACCGTGGACACTTCCATCAAATACTGCGCTTACCGTTGGACCAAAAATTGAATACGTCTGGGTAAAAACATACAATCAATATACTTTTAAATCTATTACAGTTATTCTTGCAAAAAACCTCGTAGGCCAGCAATTTGCCGGTAAATTTATGGAGGTTGAAAATGAGGCAGAACTGTTATCTTTTTCTAAGGAAGATAAAAAAATCCCTTACTTCATACAGGGATCCTGTATTGGCGAAGAATTAACAGGAATAAAATACGAGCAGCTAATCGGGTATGCAAAGCCCTACATGCATCCTGAAAATGCCTTCAGGGTAATAGCAGGCGATTTTGTAACTACGGAAGATGGTACAGGGATAGTGCATACTGCACCCACTTTTGGGGCAGACGATATGCAGGTGGCACAAAAAGCAGACCCACCGGTGCCTCCATTGTTAGTATTGGATGAAAATGAGAATGCTGTTCCGCTAGTAGATTTACAAGGCAGATTTCGAAAAGAAATGGGAGATCTGGCAGGCAAATATGTCAAAAATGAATACTACGAAGATGGGGAAGCACCGGAACGTTCTGTTGATGTTGAGATTGCCATTAGACTGAAGGAAGAGAACAAAGCATTTAAGGTTGAAAAATACGTACATAGCTATCCCAATTGTTGGCGTACTGATAAACCAATTTTATATTATCCAATGGATTCGTGGTTTATAAAAATCACCGATGTAAGGGAGCGCATGTATGAACTCAACCAAACTATAAATTGGAAGCCTAAAGCCACTGGGGAGGGAAGATTTGGGAACTGGCTTGCGAGCGCAAATGATTGGAATCTTTCAAGATCCAGATTTTGGGGAATACCATTGCCAATTTGGCGAACTGAGGATGGTAAAGAAGAAATCATCATAGGTTCTGTGGAACAACTGAAAGAGGAAATGGCCAGATCTGTTGAAGCGGGTCTTATGAAATCTGAAGCGTTCAGGGATTTTGAAGTAGGAAATATGAATGAAGAGAACTATGATAAAATAGATCTTCATAAAAATATTGTAGATCAGATTGTCCTGGTTTCAGATTCAGGAAAACCAATGAAACGGGAGAATGACCTTATTGATGTTTGGTTTGACAGTGGATCCATGCCCTATGCACAATGGCACTATCCCTTTGAAAATAAAGACCTTATTGATAAGCGGGAAACTTTTCCGGCAGATTTTATAGCAGAAGGTGTTGACCAGACCAGAGGTTGGTTTTATACATTGCATGCTATTGCAACAATGGTTTTTGATTCCGTGGCTTATAAAAATGTAGTCTCCAATGGACTGGTGCTTGATAAGGAAGGGAAAAAGATGTCAAAACGACTTGGAAATGCTGCAGACCCGTGGATGACTATAAAAGAATACGGGGCGGACGCAACACGTTGGTATCTTATTTCCAATGCCAATCCATGGGACAATCTTAAGTTCGATCCCGAGGGTATTGCAGAAGTAAAAAGAAAATTTTTCGGGACACTTTATAATACATATTCATTCTTTTCTCTTTATGCCAATATTGATGAATTTAAATATTCTGAACCGGAAATACTTTTAGAAAATCGCCCGGAGATTGATCAGTGGGTTTTATCGGAGTTACATACTCTTATAAAAAGAGTGGATGAGGCTTATGATAATTATGAACCTACAAAAGCCGCCCGGGCCATAGCATATTATGTACAGGAAAACCTAAGCAATTGGTTTGTTCGTTTAAGCAGGAGAAGATTCTGGAAAGGGGATTACCAGGAAGATAAAATATCTGCTTATCAGACCCTTTACACCTGTCTCGTTACTATAGCTAAACTCTCTGCACCAATTGCACCTTTTTTTATGGACAGATTGTTTATTGATTTGACCAAAACTTCTGGGAAGGATGCTTTTGACAGTGTTCATTTATCTGACTTTCCTAAGTATGATTCTTATTTTGTGAATAAGGAATTGGAAAGTAAAATGCAAAAAGCGCAAACAATATCTTCTCTTGTTTTATCTATTCGTCAGAAAGAAAAGATTAAGGTGCGACAACCTTTGCAAAAAATTATGATCCCTGTTTTGGATGAAAAACAGCGTTCAGAAATAGAAGCTGTTGCAGATTTGATTAAAACTGAGGTTAATGTAAAAGAAATTAAACTTTTGGATGACGCCTCGGGGATTTTGGTAAAACGTATTAAGCCTAATTTCAAAGTGCTGGGCCCGAGGTTTGGTAAAGACATGAAACTGATAAGTATCGCGGTTGGCAAGCTGGAACAAAATGACATTCAAAAAATTGAACGTGAAGGAAAAATTTCACTTGAAATAGAAAATAAAAGTATTATATTAGAGTTACAAGATGTAGAGATATCTTCTCAGGATATAGAAGGCTGGCTGGTCGCCAGTTCGGGTCCACTGACAGTGGCATTGGATATAACCATTGATGAGGAGCTAAAACAAGAGGGGATAGCTCGGGAACTTGTAAATAGGATTCAAAATCTGAGAAAAGATTCTGGATTTGAAGTAACAGATAAAATAGATATTAGAATATTAAAGGACGGATTAGTTGAAAGAGCAGTTAAGAGTAACATTAGTTATATAAAGAACGAAACCTTAACCTCTGAACTTAATTTTGAAGAACAAATGGAAGATGGCGTGGCTATTTCCTTTGATGATGTAAACACAAAATTGTCTATCCAAAAACACTAAAATTATGGGACAAGATTTAAAAATAAGGTATACCGATAAAGAATTAGAAGAATTCAAGGTACTTATAGAAGAAAAGATAGAGAAAGCTCAAAGCCATCTCGAATTACTCAGGAGCTCTTACATGAATGATGGGAATAATGGTACTGATGATACCTCTCCAACGTTCAAGGCATTCGAAGAAGGTTCAGAGACAATGAGTAAAGAAGCCAACACTCAGTTAGCAATACGCCAGGAAAAATTTATTCGGGATCTTAAGAATGCATTGCTGAGGATAGAAAATAAGACCTATGGTATTTGCCGGGTAACAGGGAAACTTATTAATAAAGACAGGCTTAAGTTGGTACCTCATGCTACACTTAGCATTGAGGCCAAAAACATGCAAAAATAGAGATCAGCTACTATTTATCTCTTGTTAATTAATCTAATCGAGAATATAAATTTTAGGTATTTATATTACCGGGAGTTCCCTAAGTGTCTTCTATTTTGCAGTTAGCAATGCTTTGTCAATTCCAGTAGAAATTCTATGTAATTTGTTAGAAAGCTAGCGCATTCTAATAAAGAAGAAGAATTTGTATTTTCCACGGGTTTGTTTTAAATGAATATCCTGCCCTTTTGTTGGTAGAATAATCCCTATTTTAGCCGAATCTATTTTAAAAAAGAATGAATATTAAGAGGTCAATGCTGATTATAGTGCTTGTTTTACTAATAGATCAGCTTAGTAAAATATATATAAAAACTCATTTTGAACTAGGAGAATCAACAGAGGTTTTTTCCTGGTTTAGAATTCTTTTTATTGAGAACGAAGGAGCCGCCTGGGGCGCCAAATTAAGTGATATTTTACCGATATCAGACAAAATCGGCAAATTGGTTCTCACAGTTTTTCGCCTTTTTGCTATTATCGGAATCGGATATTGGCTTTATGACATTATTAAGAAGAAATCAACGGTAACTCTTATTACTGCTGTTTCCTTAATTTTTGCCGGAGCGCTTGGAAATATTCTAGATTCTTTATTCTATGGTATATTTTTCAACGACAGTTACAACCAGATAGCGACATTATTTTCTGAAGAACCATATGGGAGCTTATTTTATGGTAAAGTAGTTGACATGCTTTATTTTCCGTTAATTGACACGAATTGGCCGGAATGGGTTCCTTGGATTGGAGGTAATAATTTTCGATTTTTTGAGCCGGTATTTAATGTTGCAGATACCGCCATTAGCACAGGGGTAGGCATATTAATTGTATTTAATAAAAAGGCTTTTGGAAAAAAAGCATTTTAAAAAACATAGGCCTTCTCTGGAGTAACACAGTAATCCATTGGAATATCATGTTTCTGTATATCACTAATTTTATCCACAGGCTTAAATAAGGAAAGACCAATTTTGATAACATCATCGCGACATTCCTTTAAAAACTTATCGTAGAAACCTTTGCCATAACCCACCCTGTATCCACGTTTATCAAATGCCAAAAGGGGAATAAATACTACATCTATTTTAACTGGAGGCACCTCTAATCCGTTCACGGGCTCCGGAATATTCCATTTATTTTTTCTTAAAACGGTATTATCTGTAAGTAAATAATGAACGAGATTAGTCTCATCTAAGACCTTTGGGAGTACAATATTTTTATCTTTTCCCTGTAGAACAGACAAAATGAAACCCGTATCAATTTCATTTTTTTCTGCAATTGATAAAAAGAGGTGATAAAAATCAAATGTCCAGACAGGTAATTCCAATACCCTGTTCGCAATTTCTAAACTGTAGTTTGAAATTGTTTCTGAAGACAATTCATTTCTAAAATGAAGGTAGCTTAATCGAAGCTCTTTTTTTAGCATAAATACCGATTAAACCTGTAGCTAGTTTGGGGAACTATTTTAATTAAAATTAATCCTTTGCCGCAACAGCAAAATATATTTTAAAAAATAGCATCAAAATAAGGTACATACCTAAAGTGATGACATAATTTTCCATGCAGTTAATAAATTTTTATGGTTAAATATAAAGAAATAAATATCTATTGTCCTATTAAATGCACTATTTAATCGTTGAAATGCACAATTTTTACAATTCTCTTAACATTTTTCCAACTATTAAATAATGCAAGACCCTTACGTATTTGATATTAAAAAGCTGAAATTCAAATGGTTATCCTATAGCAAGAGATATTTGTATTTTTTCCTGTAAAAGTTGTTAATAGAGGACAATTGTAAATTATCAATTTTGGCCTTGTGATTTTAAACTTAACATGAGTGTTACACAGTTAATTATAATTGTATTGTAACTTACCTTTGTATTGAAGAGAACTATTCTGTATACAAATTTATGCCCGAGATACCATTAGAGATTAAACTAAGCACATTACCTGACAGTCCGGGAGTATATCAATTCTATGATGCGGATGGTAAAATATTATATGTGGGTAAGGCAAAGAATCTTAAAAAAAGGGTTTCTTCTTATTTTCATAAGACACATGAGTACGGAAAGACTCGTGTAATGGTAAAGAAAATAGATTCCTTAAAACACATAGTTGTAAAAACGGAATCTGATGCATTACTTCTGGAGAATAACCTGATAAAAAAATATCAGCCAAGGTATAATGTGCTGCTTAAGGATGACAAATCCTATCCATGGATTTGTATTAAAAATGAACGCTTTCCAAGAATATTTCCGACCCGAAAGCTAATAAAAGACGGTTCTGAATATTATGGTCCATATACAAGTATGAAAACCGTAAAAATTTTACTTGAACTTATAAAAAGTGTTTATCCTCTGCGGACTTGTAATTATGATTTGTCCCCTGAAAAAATAAATGCCGGAAAGTATAAATTATGCCTGGAATACCATCTTGGAAATTGCAAAGGCCCATGTGAAGGACTTCAAAATTCTGAAGAGTACCATAAACAAATAGATGATATAAGACAGATAATCAAAGGTAATTTTAAGTCCTCCATTCATTATTTTAAAACACAAATGAAGACGCTTGCGAAGGAGATGCAATTTGAAGAAGCACAGCGTATCAAGGATAAAATTGAAGTTCTGGAGAATTATCAGGTTAAATCTACTATAGTAAATCCCAAAATAAACAATGTTGATGTATTCAGTATTATTTCTGATGATGCATTTGCCTATGTAAATTTCCTTCAACTTTCCCATGGATCAATAGTTCGATCGCACACCATGGAAATAAAAAAGAAATTGGAAGAATCCGATAAAGAACTTTTACAATTGGCAATTATTGAAATCCGACAACGTTTTGACTCTCAGTCCAACGAACTTCTTCTTCCTTTTACATGTGTTGTAAGTGATAATTTAAAAATCACGGTTCCCAAATTAGGAGATAAAAAGAAGCTATTGGAGTTGTCTGAAAGAAATTCGAAGTACTACAGGCAGGAAAGATTTAAACAGGTAAAAATTACAGATCCGGATAGACATTCAAACCGGATTATGGCTCAGATGAAGACAGATCTTCGCCTTGCTGAAGAGCCAAGGCATATTGAGTGTTTTGACAATTCAAACATACAGGGAAGTAATCCCGTTGCGGCTTGTGTGGTTTTCAGAAATGGAAAACCATATAAAAAAGACTACAGACATTTTAATATTAAAACTGTAGATGGCCCTGATGATTACAAATCTATGGAGGAGGTGGTGCACAGACGCTATAAAAGATTATTGGAGGAAGATTCGGGACTACCACAACTTATAGTGATCGACGGGGGCAAAGGCCAACTGTCTTCCGCTGTAAAGAGCCTCGATTTACTAGGTCTCAGAGGTAAAATAGCAATTATTGGGATAGCGAAAAGACTGGAAGAAATTTATTTTCCGAATGACACAATACCCTTATACCTGGACAAAAAATCTGAGTCCTTAAAGATAATTCAACAATTAAGAAATGAGGCCCATAGATTCGGGATTACTTTTCACAGAAATAAGAGAAGTAAAGCTGCTATTGATTCTGAATTGGAACACATTAAAGGAGTGGGTAAGAAAACAGCAGAAGTATTGCTACAAAACTTTAAATCTGTCAATAGAATTAAAAAAGCTTCTATTGAGGATCTTTCAAAAACTGTTGGACATACTATGGCAAAGAAAATTTATGAAAACTTCCATTAATCCTATATCTTAACCATATGCAAAAATTGGCTTTGGTTCTTACGTTTATTCTATGTTTTGGGGTTAGTCGGGCCCAAAACATTGAGCCAGATCAGTCAATAAAAGTAGGCCTGGTTCTTAGTGGTGGCGGGGCAAAGGGGATGGCCCATATAGGCGCACTAAAGGTAATTGAAGAAGCTGGTATTACTATTGATTATATTGGAGGCACGAGCATGGGAGCCATTGTGGGCTCATTGTATGCCTCGGGATATTCTGCAAATGAACTGGATTCCATATTTAGACAAGCTGATTTTAGTGATCTTATTCAGGACAATCTTCCAAGGGGTGCAAAGACTTTTTATGAAAAAGAAGATTCTGAAAGATATGCACTTTCGCTTCCTTTTAATAAATTTAAAATATCGTTCCCAAAGGCTATTTCAGGGGGTCAAAGAATTTACAATGAACTCGTACGGCTCCTATATCATGTAAAGGACGTGAACGATTTTAATAACTTACCTATTCCTTTTTTTTGTATAGCCACTGATATTGAGACCGGTGCAGAAGTCTTGCTTAACAAAGGGTATCTTCCGGAAGCGGTTATGGCAAGTGGTACTTTTCCTTCTTTATTTGAACCTGCAGAATTAGATGGTCAGATTTTAATAGATGGTGGAGTATTGAATAATTATCCAATCATGGAAGTGAAACAATTAGGGGCAGATATTATTATAGGAGTAGACGTGCAACATGAACTTAGAGACCGCGAATCATTGCAGTCAGCAACTGATATTTTGTTACAGATTAATAATTTTCGGACTGTTGATGATATGAAAGCAAAGGTAAATGAAACGGACATTTATATTAGACCCGATATTGAAGACTTTTCTGTTATTGATTTTGATTTAGTAGAACCAATTATTGAAAATGGTAAGACGGCAGCCCTTGAACATATGGAGACCTTAAGGAATTTAGCGGCAAAACAAAATCGAGTAAGAAAAACGCGCAAGAAAATAGAGCCAATGGATTCTATTTTTATTAATCGACTTATTCTGGAAGGGAATATTAACTATTCACGCGCATATGTTAAAGGAAAATTGCGCATTAATTTACCTGCCAAAACTACTTTTCAAAAGCTACAACTGGGGATTAGTAATCTGGCAGCGACAAATAATTTTACTACAATTCGCTATGAACTTGTTTCGAACGAATTCGGGGAAGATTTAATTCTGCGGTTAAAAGAAAATCCCAATAAAGCTTATTTAAGACTTGGAGTACACTACGATGATTTGTACAAAACGGCCGCACTAATAAACCTTACAAAAAAGAATCTGTTTATGAATGATGATGTGGCTTCAATTGACTTTGCCCTTGGAGATAATGTAAGATATAATTTTCAGTACTATCTCGATAAGGGTTCTTACTGGAGCTTTGGGGTAAATTCCCGACTCAATGATTTTGATTATGAAATTGATTTAGATGTAATTAGCTCCAATTTTAGGGTAGCAAATGTTGCAGGGATAAATGAAATAAATCTGAATGTATCAGATTTCACAAATCAGCTATATCTCCAGACTGTTTTTAAAGAGGAATTTGCTTTTATAATAGGCGCGGAACATAAACTGCTAAAGTATAGCACCCGTACTTATAGCAACCAGGATAGTATTGTTTCCCCTCCTGAAGGGAACGAGCGCCTATATTTTGAAAATAGCAATTATTTTGGCGCTTATGGCAAACTAATACTGGATACATATAATGACAGGTACTTTCCCTCTAAAGGGCTGTATTTTAATGGGGATTTTCATTTGTATTTATTTTCCTCAGATTTTAATGATAATTTCAAAGAGTTCTCTATTGCCCAGGCAAAATTCGGGGGGGCTTTCCCTATCGTCGGAAAACTTTCCGTGAACCTTACAACCGAAGGTGGATTTAAACTGGGTAATTCTGATGTGAAAGCATTGGATTTTGTTTTAGGCGGCTTTGGAAATAATCTCATTAATAATTTTATTCCTTTTGTAGGGTATGATTTTCTGAGCTTACCCGGGAATAGTTATGTTAAGGCTTATGGACGTTTAGATTTTGAGTTTGTTAAAAATCATCACGCTATGTTTTCCGCTAATTTCGCTAATGTTGAAGATGATCTTTTCAGAACAGGAGAATGGTTTACCTTGCCTGATTTTTCAGGCTATGCATTTTCTTATGGTTGGGATTCTTTTATAGGCCCGGTGCAGGTAATGTATTCCTGGACTCCTGAAATAAGTGATGGTAATTTTTTCGTCAGCATTGGTTATTGGTTTTAGATTTATAAAGAACTTTCCTTCGGCTGGAAATGCGTTTTGTTTTTAGCTGAAATTGCCGGTTTTTTCCGATATTTGTAGAGTTTAAAAGGCATAATGTTGGAAAACAGAATTGATATTTCTGCTCATCTTAGGGCAATGTGGTAAATACACCGGAAATCTGGAGGGGACTTAGCTTTCCCATAATACTTTTAGTTATTAATCAATTCAAAAAGGAATCATGGAAATATTAGATAAAACATCATTAAGGTTACCGAAGGAAAATCCGGAAGCTGAAGACTTTCTACCTCTATTGGGCACAGACCATGTAGAACTCTATGTAGGTAATGCGAAGCAGGCAGCATACTATTATATGTCTGCTTGGGGTTTTCAGCCTTTGGCATACGCCGGTCTGGAAACTGGACTTAAAGACAGAGTGTCTTATGTTATAGAACAGGATAAAATCAGGCTTGTACTTACATCATCTCTTGTTCCGGGAGGGGAAATTAACAATCATGTGGAATCCCATGGTGATGGAGTAAAAGCTATAGCATTGTGGGTAGATGATGCTACTCAAAGTTATAAGGAAACTACCGCTAGAGGTGCTGAGAGTTATTTTGAACCCAAACTACTTAAAGATGATAATGGGTCGATTATTTTGTCGGGAATACATACCTATGGGGAAACTGTTCACGTATTTGTAGAAAGAGGTCAATATAATGGGGTTTTTATGCCCGGATATATTAAATGGGATCCGTATTACAAGCCAACAGATGTTGGACTTAGATATATAGATCATATGGTTGGTAATGTAGGATGGAATGAAATGAACAAATGGTGCGAATTTTATGCTAAAGTCATGGGTTTTGCACAATTGGTTTCATTTGATGATAAGGACATCTCAACAGATTATACCGCATTAATGAGTAAGGTGATGAGTAATGGTAACGGCAGAATAAAATTTCCAATTAACGAACCGGCAGACGGTAAAAAGAAATCTCAAATAGAAGAGTATATCCAATTTTATAACGGGGCTGGAGTTCAGCATATGGCAATGTCGACGGATAATATTATAAATACAGTTACAGCTCTCAGGGAGAGAGGCGTTGAATTTTTAACAGTTCCCTCCAGTTATTATGAAGATGTGTTGGACAGGGTAGGAGAAATTGATGAGGATCTTGCGCCTTTGCGAGAATTGGGTATTCTCATTGACAGGGACGATGAGGGGTATTTACTTCAAATTTTTACAAAACCCGTTTTGGACCGGCCCACAATGTTTATAGAAATTATTCAAAGAAAAGGGGCTAAGTCTTTTGGTAAAGGTAATTTTAAGGCACTCTTCGAGGCTATTGAAAGAGAACAAGCTTCCAGAGGCACACTTTAATGCATTTTTCTTAAGATTTTGTCAAAATTGGACTTTCTTTTATAAAGTATTGTTAATAGTCTAGTTAAAGTAAGTTAAAAGATTTTCAAAGGAAATAGTTATTAAGTAAATTTGGTACTCATAAGGGGTGGTTCCCTTATAACTTTAAGTATTGGTTTTTCATAATTTAAAGTTTGGTTGGTTATTTAGGAAAAGCCCTGATTCTTAATCGGGGCTTTTTTTTGAATTGAAATGAAAAAAAGATGAATCTACTTATTTGTCGGTTTTGTGTCCAACACCTCATTCAAATAGTTACAATTGAAAGGTATTTTCTATAGTTTATATATAAACTGGATAGACCGAAAGATATTTAAAATACAATACTTTGGAATAAATTTTGTTTATGTAATTGTAAATTAAAATTATTTAACCTCATTTTTTGGTAATTTTGAATTGAAAATTAGATATGAAAAAGATCATTGTTCTATTTTTTGCCGCTATGACCCTGTCACTAACCGGGCAGTATGCTGTTGTTGAATCCTACAAAAATAAAGAGGATAAGCCGGTTAAGGAAGTTTCTAAGCCCTCAGCGTTTAAACCTGGAGAATGGCTGAAATTCAGGGTGCACTATGGCTTTCTAAATGCAAGTTATGCGACATTGCACGTGAAGAATAATATGATAGACAGTATTCCGGTATATCATGTAGTAGGCAGGGGGAAAACAACTGGTTTTGCTAACATATTTTTTAAAGTTGATGATACCTATGAAAGCTATTTTGATAAAAAAGACGGCAAACCTTACCGGTTTGTCAGAAAGCTAAATGAGGGAGGCTACACAAAGGATGTGGAAATAAATTTTGATCACGAAAAAGAAGTAGCGGTTCTAAATGATAAAAAGAACGATAAAAAACTTAATTTTACTTTACAGGACAGTGTTCAGGACCTTATTTCAGCTTTTTATTATTTAAGAAATAACTATGAATTTGATGATTTGGTCGAGGGAGAAGCTTTAGAACTTAAAGTACTTTATGACGATGACGGGATATATAGGTTTAGACTTAGATATTTGGGTAAGGAAATACTTAAAACAAAATTTGGTAAAGTAGAATGCCTTAAATTTCAACCTTTGGTGCAATCTGGACGCGTTTTTAAAGAACAGGAAAGTTTAGCTTTATGGGTGTCAAATGATCCTAACAAAATACCAATAAGGATCAAAGCGAATCTCGCGGTGGGAGCAATTTCTGCCGATCTGGATGGGTACAATGGTCTAAAACACCAGTTCAAAATAATAATGGACTAAACAAATATGAAAAATAAGGAGCGCTTAGAATCCCAAATATTAAAACTAGAAGAAAAATATAAGGATTCAGGTCAGGATTTAAGCTCTTACTTAGATGGTTTATTATATCAGCGTTATCTCACCTACTGGGATTATATTCACCTCGATACGCTTTTGAGTTTACAAGTCCCCCGAACACATTTCCCCGATGAGGAAATATTTATCATGTATCATCAAATCACGGAACTATATTTTAAGTTAATACTCCATGAAGAAAAACAAATTGTAGATGATAAATCTCAAAATGTGGATTTCTTTATTGAAAAATTAAATCGCATTAATAATTATTATAAAGCCTTAATTTCTTCTTTTAGTATTATGATTCGTGGAATGGAACGCGAACAATTCCTTCAATATAGAATGGCCTTGTTGCCAGCAAGTGGATTTCAATCTGCTCAATACAGGACCATAGAAATTTATGCAACGCCCCTTGAACACTTAGTGTTTCCTCCAAAAAGGAAAGATTTTTCTAAAAAAAATAGTATCGAAGAATTATATGAACAAATCTACTGGAAAAAAGGAGCGACTGATAAGAGTACCGGGGAAAAGACCCTTACCCTTAAACAATTTGAATATAGATATACTCCCAGATTTATACGAATTGCCAAACAGTTGAAAAACAATACGATATATCACAAATATTTAAATTTACCAGAAGAGAGCAAGCATAATAAAGTGCTTATTGATGCGTTAAAAATAATGGACATAAATGCAAACATAAATTGGCCTTTGATGCATTTGGGATCAGCCCATAGATATCTAAACAAAGAGAACACTTCAATTGAGGCCACAGGGGGAACTAATTGGAAGGAATATTTGCCTCCAAGTTTTCAAAAGGTTGTATTTTTTCCAAATTTGTATTCAAAACAAGAGTTAAATAATTGGGGAAAGCAGTGGGTGGACCATATCTTTAACCCAGAAAAAACTGAAAACTGACCATGTATAAATATTGGGGCACATTTTTATTACTTAGTATATTTATTTCCTGCAAGCAAGTTAAAACAGACAACGAAGCTAAAGAGGTTAAAGCTATCGCAACCTCAAACGAATTAACCGCTGATAAACAATACGGTTTTAATCTTGAAGACTTTTTAGTAATACGGGATACTGTAAAACGTGGGGATAGTTTTGGAGAATTGATGATTGAAAATAAAGTGGACTATCCTAAAATTGCTAAAGTATCTGAAGAATATAGAGATACTTTTGATGTTCGCAAAATTAGAGTAGGCAAACCTTATCTTATTCTCAAATCTAAAGACACTACACAAGCGGCGCAGGTTTTTATTTACCAGAACGACCTCATAAACTACACTGTGGTAGATTTTCGGGACTCCGTTCTTGCTTACAAAGATCGCAAGCAAGTAAAATTTGTACAAAAAGAAGCGGCCGGAATAATTGAGACTTCACTTTCTGAGGCAATATTAGATCAGGGAATAGATTACAATGTTACCAATGACCTCTCTGAAATTTATGCCTGGACCATAGATTTCTTTCGATTACAAAAAGGAGATAAGTTTAAGGTTATCTATAAGGAAAAGTATATCAATGATACTATTTATGCAGGGGCTGAACCAATTGAATCTGCCTACTTTGAGCATAATGGCACACCTTTGTATGCTTTCGCCTATGAATCTGATTCCCTTAAAAATATAATCGATTACTTTGACGATGAGGCAAATAATCTTAGAAGGACTTTTCTAAGGGCACCGGTTAAATTTAGTAGAATTTCATCTCGTTATAATCTAAAGAGAAAGATTCGTTACTATGGCTATAAGGTAAGGCCACACCGGGGTACGGATTACGCGGCACCTGTTGGTACTCCTATAATGGCAACAGCCGATGGCACGATTACTGAATCTACAAGAAAAGGAGGGAATGGAAAATATGTAAAAATTAGGCATAATGGTACCTATAGTACTCAATACCTCCATATGAAAAAGCAAAAAGTAAAGAGAGGAGAATTTGTCAGACAGGGAGATGTTATCGGATGGGTTGGAATGACAGGAAATACTGGAGGCCCTCACGTGTGTTATCGTTTTTGGAAAAATGGTCGCCAGGTTGACCCGTTTAGAGAAAAACTTCCGGCAGCAGAACCTCTTCCTGAAGAGGTAAGACTAGATTATTTCAAATTTATTAGTCCGCAAAAATCACAATTGGACTGCATTGAATTTCCGGAAAAACCAGATGAAGAATTGCTAACACTTAACTAACTCAATGCCATTACTGAACACTAACCCAACTACCACGGCAGCCTGGAAACTGCTTGAAGAGCATTTTAAAGAAACAAAAGGATTACAACTCAAGGACCTCTTTGCAGCCGACAAGGAACGCGCCACAAAATTTACATTAAGATTTCAGGAGTTTATTGTTGATTATTCGAAGAACAGAATAACAGATAAGACTTTATCACTTTTATTGCAACTTGCAGAAGAAGTAAATTTAAAGGATGCCATTAAAAAAATATTCAATGGCGATCTTATTAACCAAACTGAAGGCAGATCCGTACTTCATACAGCCCTTAGAGCAAAAGAAACAGATACTATAATGGTATCTGGGGTTAATATAATCCCCGAAGTTTATCAAGTAAAAGACCAGCTGCGTCAATTCTCTGAAGATGTAATTAGCGGACAAAGGAAGGGGTATACGGGTAAAGCATTTACAGATATCGTAAATATTGGTATTGGAGGTTCCGATTTGGGGCCTTTAATGGTTACGGAGGCCTTAAAATTTTACAAAAATCACTTACGGACCCATTTTGTTAGTAATGTAGATGGAGATCATGTCTATGAGATATTAAAGGAACTGAATCCTGAGACTACATTATTCATAATTGTTTCCAAAACTTTTACTACTCAGGAAACACTCAGTAATGCCAATACAATTAGAAAATGGTTCTTAAAATCTGCAACAGATAAAGATGTGGCAAAACATTTTGCAGCCGTTTCTACAAATACTAAAAAGATTAACGAATTTGGAATAAGTGATGAAAATGTATTTCCCATGTGGGATTGGGTAGGAGGAAGATTTTCTCTGTGGAGTGCAGTAGGCTTGTCTATTTCCTTAGCTATTGGATATGATAATTTTGAAGCTCTTTTAGCCGGAGCAAATGAAATGGACACCCATTTTAAGACTGCCGATTTTGATGAAAATATTCCTGTTGTACTTGCCCTTTTAAGCATTTGGTACAATAATTTCTACGAATCGGAAACAGAGGCCATTATTCCGTATACCCAGTACCTAAATAGATTTTCTGCTTATTTGCAGCAAGGTATTATGGAGAGTAATGGTAAGAGTGTGGACCGTGAAGGGAATTATACTAACTATCAGACAGGAACTATTATTTGGGGTGAACCGGGAACAAATGCACAGCATGCGTTCTTTCAATTAATACATCAGGGCACAAAATTAATTCCGGCAGATTTCATTGGTTTTAAGGATTCATTGCATG
>Ga0316204_10005477_pt1 | contig 20890 bp, 11 predicted proteins | sample 6monrhotite_MG_2_FD_205661 | JGI IMG/M metagenome (GOLD analysis project Ga0316204, IMG submission 205661) | Microbial mat bacterial communities from mineral coupon in-situ incubated in ocean water Damariscotta River, Maine, United States -... | ecosystem: Environmental > Aquatic > Marine >... | reverse complement strand
ACTCTTTATTACAGCAGCTTAAGGTGGTTTGATATCCGCTCCTGAAAGCCGATATCGAAGGGCCAACCTTCATCTTTTATATAGCTTTAACAATTATGCAAACTGTTCTCTCTTGGCACACTTGGACGAAACCGCTACGCGGTAGAAAAACAGCGTCGTACGAAAAATTGTAAAGTGTCACCTCACTCCCTCATACAGAGGGATTCTCCATCCACGAATCATGAGGTTACAACATCATGACATCATCATCCAAATCAAGTTTCAAGCAAAATTACCAACCCCATCTGCAACACCTCAAATTCAAAGCTCTCCAGCCTAAAAGCATTGAGGCTTAATCCCGTGCTATCCGGCGCGTCGGTGAGTATTTTGAGTCTGGCATCAATGCTCTTTCTGAGCAAAAATTGATCAATTGTTTTCACAGTCTGCTGGGCTCACACTCTTGGAGTGGCGTAAAACTGGATCTGTATGGGCTCAAATTTTTCTACCCGCATGTGCTCCACAAACCATGGGAACACATTGAGCTGGTCAAACCTCCGCGAGCCAAAAAACTACCCGATATTATCTCTCTGAGGGAGAGAGCGTAAAAACAAATGCTTGCACAGTCTTGAAGATGACAAAGTAGAAATCATAATTACAATTGTAACTTTTCAATAGCTTGGGGCTAAGGCCAGGCAACACCGGTTCATTCTGGCATATTAGGTTCATGGAAAAGGAGCTTCAACTCCCCGCGACCCCTGAAGAAGAGCAGACCTCCGTGCCCAAGGTGTTGTTGGGGATCATTGAAAAAATGGCCGTCGCCGTTCAGCGCCAAGAGGAAAATATTCAGCAGTTAAAGGATGAAGTGCCGATCCTCAAAGGCGAGAAAAAACGACCGAAATTCAAGTCTGGATACTTGGAAACGGACAAGGGAGGCAACGCAGGCAAGCGTCCTGGATCAAAAAAAGAAGCAAAATCGCCGAGCTGAAGGTTTTCGAAGAGAACACTATCCCGCCTAGTTGGACGATTCCGTCATGTTCCGGATTTAAGAACTGCCGAGAGGTTGTCGCGAGTCAAACAGCGATCAGTGGCGGAGCGATAGTCGTGGACAACTTCGTTGCGCAAACAATAGCAAAAATCAAAGCAAGGGTAAAATCCGGGCAGTGCTGTCCAGTTGGGCGTGAGGCCGAATGTAGTGCTTAATACTCGGTGGGATATTGTGTTGAAACAGGGCTTTGCTTTATTCGTTAGGCTAAAAGTAAGCCCTACTGACAGCATGCTGTCAGTAGGGCTGGTTTATAGTGATCTATCTCTACAGAAAATTATTGTTCCGAGTCAGTTTAAAGAATAATATCAGAGTTTCATCGGGAAATGGCTGTTATCACGCCTAAGGTGAAATCATAACGCTAAACATAAAACTTAAATTGGTTGTAGATATGAAGAAATATGAAGGTAGTTGCAGTTGTGGTAGTGTTGGGTTCTGTTTTGAAGGTGAGCCAATGAATTCGGCGTTCTGTTATTGTCGTGAATGCCAAACAATTACTGGTTCAGATAAATGGTTTGGGTTGTGGGTTCCGGTAGATAAATTTAGCTTTACAAAAGGTTCGCCTGCAACCTTTACTCGACTTGGTGATTCTGGAAAAGATATGAATCATCGGTTTTGTAGGGATTGCGGTACAACAGTGTGTGTGGAAGTGACGGTAGGTGGTTTTTATTCAGTAGCTGCTTCAACATTAAATGATAGTCGCGATTTTTTCCCAAAAATGGCTATCTATGCTAAATCTGCTCCTGAATGGGCGGTGTTTCCGGAAGGGGTTCCAAAGTTTGATATTTTGCCGCCAGGAATGGGGGGTTAAAAAAAGAGGATGATTTCCTTCTAATCTTGAATTCAAGTCTTGGGATAAGTTAAAGAAGAGCGTGCTCAATACAATTAAGAGTAGCGTCCCTTTTTTTATGACCACATTCATTAAGTTGGCTACTTAGCTAAAATGCGTATGTTTTTTGAATGAAGTGTTCATTAAACTATCGGAGGGCTGTTGAAGCATGAGGCGAGGTGGCGGGATATAGGGTAGGCAGGTCGCAGCGACCGAGACTAGGCCTTAGGCATAACTGACAATAGGCGAAGGAGTGAGTGCCGCGAACGCAGCGGAGGCTGGCCACCATGCTTTTTCAAGAGCCAATCAGCGAGCAGTGCAGTAGAGTTGTACCGCTGGCCAATACCTTGGCGGTGTTGGCCGACGAACTCTGGCTAGCTATAACGGGTTGGAGATGTTGGTGGGTCGAAATGAACTGTTCTGGTCAGTCTGTATGGGAAACCAAAGCCAGTGCGAAACAAACCTTAAATAACCGAAGGAACTCATGTATGTATTTCAAATCGCTTACGTTTGTTAGTTTATTGCTTTTTTCAAGTGTCTCCTCTGCCGTAGAGCCCGACGAAACTCATCTCTATACCTATGATACTTTACGATACCTCGATCTTTATCTGCCTGGGCCAAATGCCTGGATTGACCAGGGCGAGTCTCGTCCGGCAGCGATTGTGATTCACGGTGGCGGCTGGTCATCGGGTAGTCGCAATGGTGATATGTTGCTTGTTGCCCATTGGTTGGCGGCGCAGGGGATGGTTGTGATTAGTGTCGATTATTCACTTTCGACCACGCACAAATGGCCGACGCAGATTACAGATGTCGCCCAAGGGGTGTGGTGGCTAAAGAACAATGCAGACGCTTATAATATTGATTCTAATAAAATTTTAGCTGTTGGAGGTTCGGCGGGTGGTCATCTTGCCGCGATGCTTGGGCAGATAGTGCTTACTGACTCCGTGAACGGAGTAGACAGTGAAGTACATGGCGTTGTTTCACTTTGGGGTCCGTGGAATCTGGCCGATCTCGAGAGTGTTGTTGACCCTGCGATTGAAACTGAAAAGGTTGTAGAAGACCGTATTGGCAACGTGTACAACCTTCTGCCAATTTTTAACGTCAATGCGCAAGTGCAGGCATCCCCCATTTATTACATCAATAGTCAATCTCCACGGACATTGCTTTTCAATGGAGATCGTGATGGCGCAGCGCCTATAAGACAGGCAAATACTGCATGCGCAGTATACGCCCTTAAAGGGTTGCCCGAGAGCCAATGTAAGGTGGTGCCGTTACCCGGTATGGGTCATCATTGGCCTGTTCTTCCTGAGAATATGACTACGTTTGTTGAAGAATTTCAGCTTTTTTTGAATGAGTGGGTAGGTACCCCGAATTAGTTCGCTGGGTTGTCGATCAGGAATGAGATGCTATTCATTGAGTATATGGATAACGTCCCAATGTCATTAAGCCAAACAGTAAACTATTGAATATGATATAGTTTATCCTTATTTTAAACAAAAAAAGACGATAGTAATGGGCAAATTCTTGTATATTAGAAGAGACTTATTCGCTAGTTAATAAAACCATCCTCAGCGATGCGTTCAAAAGAAAACACCGCTTGACAGAAAATAGCTTCACCCTACCCCGCACGCCTCCCTTCGCAACACTCGTCACTTATTTTTTGAATTTAACGAAAGGCTCATATCAACAGGAGCTGGACAACTTCTTTGTCCGCCCCAATAAAGGCCCAATGAAACCCCTAAATAATTCGCGTCTCGATCATATCTATCGTATTCAGCGCGAACAAACCAACGTTGTGCAAAACGCCATTGAACACCTGCTCCGAATGCGATTTGTAATGAACTTTGTTTTTCGAATGGTATTCGACTATCAGTGGATTCGTTAAAGATAATGGATAAACCAATTTTTCCATAATAGTTAAAGTCAGCATTAGGTTCTCTAACGAAATAGTTAGCAAACAACGAAGGTATTTTATATCGAATTCCCGCATTCGGTACGGCAGCAGCCAATGTCGGATTAGCATTCCCTAGTCCTGCTTTTCCAGCATCTTCATATGCGAATTCCCAAGCCCAATGCGGTTTAAAATGTTGCCCAACAAAAATTTTATAACCGCGATCACTATCGTCATTGGTTGAAAAACCGCCCGACTCCCCTTCTGGATCGAGATGCGTTATTCCTAAACCCAAACCGCCATACCAACCTTTATTGAATTCAAGACTGTCTCTATTAAAATTTTCATACTGATTTTTATCATACTTCAACCATTTTTTCTGGTTATCGGGTATCACATGTCGCCCTGCAATATTGTCGTGAGCTTTAACAGAGCTTGGCATTGTTACAAACGTTGTTATAAAAATGGTTATAAAAATTGTCAATGCATATATTTGTATCGCTAGTTTTTTTTCTGTTCGACGATTTATGAGCACGACAGTTAATAATAATAGTATGAACCAGCCCATACTACCTGTGCCAGCAACTGCAGTTTTAAGTTTTCCTGGTTTTTGAAGGTGATCGAGCATTCCATCATTATCGTAGTCACCATTTTCATCTTCATCGCTAAAACCATCGCCATCGCTGTCAATATCTCGGAAATTAGGTAATCCATCACCATCCATATCTGAAAGAATCAACTTTTCACCTGGGACACCACTCAATACTACTGGGTCAATAGTATCGATTAAACCATCACCATCTGCATCGATAATACTATCGAGTATTCCATTGTTATCACTGTCAAATAAAGTTATGTCTGAAATCGATTCAGCAATATCATTGATGCCATCATTGTCACTATCTAATTCCAAATAATCCGGAATACCATCGCTATCGCTATCCACGGGTAACATGCTGCTAGCAATAATATCGGACAATCCATCAAGGTTGCTATCAGTCAAGTCATCTAGCACACCATCGCCATTGCTATCAATAGTATCGCCAGCAGAAAATCCCTCGATGCTATCGGGTATACCATCGTTGTCAGCATCCAGATCGAGGCGATCTACAATGCTATCACCATCAGTATCAACATCAACTCCACCGGGTGATTCAACACTATCGGGTATCCCGTCGTTATCATCATCAAGATCTAGTCCATTTGGAATACCGTCTCCATCTAGATCACCACCAACACCGGGTGTGTTCGACTCACCATCGATAACATCGGGTACACCATCGCCATCAGTATCGGTAGCATTAATTGAGTCAATCTGACCATCACCGTTACCATCAAATGCTACAGCAGTGGTAGCAGCAATATCGAAAGTGCCATTATTGTTGCTATCGAGGTCGATATAATCTGCATCACCAAAGCCATCACTATCAGGTAATACGGTGATAGTTGTGCCGTCATCTACAAATCCATCACCATTAGTATCTGTGAGACCTGCTTCAATAACATCAGTCACACCATCATTATCACTATCTAGGTCTTGATAATTCGGCACACCATCGCTATCAAAATCTGGGGCAACAATGGCGTCATCAATACCGTCACCATTGCTATCAATGCCACCTGTTTGATCCACGTCAAAGGTGTCACCTATCCCATCGGCATCACTATCTACGCCACTAACATTGTATTCGATACTATCGGGGATGCCATCAGCGTCGCTATCAATTTCCTGAAAATCAGGTATTCCATCACCATCGCTATCGCTTGGTGCTAGCGCATCATCAATGCCATCACCATTTGTGTCCAAGCCACTGGTATTGTCAGCATCAATAGCGTCATCAATGCCATCGTTATCGCTGTCGTTATTTGATAATGGCGGCAGATCAGCGGTTTCAATTACATCGGGAATACCGTCATTATCACCATCGGTATCCAGGTAATCTGGAATGCCATCCAGGTCAGTATCGATAGGTTCAAACGCATCATCAATACCGTTACCATTAATATCAAGGCCGCCAGTGTTATCCACATCAATAGCATCATCGATACCATCGACATCAGTGTCACTACTTGTCAATGTCAACGTTATTGTATTTTCAACACCGTCTGGGATGCCGTCGTTATCTGAATCGGTATCTTGATAATTCGGAATACCATCACCATCGATATCACCTGTGCCTTCAAGAATATCGGGTATACCATCAGCATCAGCATCTAAATCAAGATAATCCGGAATACCATCACCATCGAAGTCAGAAGGTTCGAAGACATCATCAATGCCATTACCGTTGACATCCATACCACCGGTATTATCAGTATCAATAGCGTCATCAATTTTGTCACCATCACTATCATTACCGGTTAGTGTTGGCAGGCTAGTATCTTCAGCACTATCTGGAATACCATCGTTATCAGAATCTGCATCCAAATAATCTGAAATGCCATCGCCATCTGTATCAACAGTACCTTCTACAACATCGGGAATACCATCGTTATCTGCATCAAGATCGATGTCGACGTTAAAACTGACAATACGTATATTGCCAATACCATCATCAATTTCTGCAGTGAATGTATATATGCCTTCACTTATCGGAGTTGTCGCAGTGCATGTCCAAGTATTATCGGGTATGCCAATAGCAACAGTTGTTGAACACATCTGGTTACCTAAGTCATCTTTTATGATTACTGTGCTACCAGCTGGTTGGTCTGTTGTGCCACTAAAATCTGGAGTGGTGATATTTATCGGACCAATATCTATTGCGCTTAGAGTCGGTAAAATATTGTTAAGCATCTCGACCATAAGGGATGGGGTCGCTACGTTACCTGCAATGTCACTTACCGTTGCAGAAACTGTAATTGTACCTTTGTTCAAGTCACTGATATCAGCTGCTGATGTTGACCAGGCTCCACTTGATACAGTTGCTGTTGTGGTTACGATGGGATTAACATCATCATCGAATGTAACAGTCACAATCTGACCATCTTCTGCATCAGAAGTACCGCTTACGACGACAGTATCATCTTCTACAGAGTTATAAACTCCATCACTGTTACCTGTATCAGTGATCGCCAAGATTGGGGAAATCGTATCTTTATCCGATTCAGTAAAAACAACACTTGCTGTATTACCCGCCGTGTCGGTTTGGCTCACATCAACATCAATAACATTGATACCATCGGAAATTAGTGAAACATTAAATCCAGTAGCACTCCATATTCCACCCGTTAAACAAGTAACAATTTGTGAGGCAGAGGTTGCGCCAGCAATATTGACCGTCACATTGCCATCATCAACACTGCAAGTACCATTGACACTATAAGAGGCTTGGTTACTGGAGTTTGCGATTGGTACACTATTCAATGCCACAATAGGCAATACCGTGTCTTTATTATATTCTACTAGAATGGCGTTGCCGGTATTACCTGCAGTATCAGTTTGACTGGCATTGATATCAATCACATTGATGCCATCAGCAATAGCAGAAACGTTAAACCCTGTAGCGAGCCATGCTCCCGATGTACATGAAACGCTTTGTGAGACTGGAGTAGCACCTACAATGCCAACAGTGACGTTACCATCGCTACTGGCACATGTACCGCTAACAGTATAATTATTTTCATTACTCGCATTGGCAAAAGGAGCGCTCGTAGTAACTACACTGGGTGCAGTGCTGTCCTTATCAACTTCAACTAACGTGGCACTGCCAATGTTGCCTACTGTATCAGTTTGACTGGCGCTGATATCAATCACATTGGTACCATCAGCGATAGCAGAAACGTTAAACCCTGTAGCACTCCATACTCCAGACGTACATGAAACGTTTTGCGAGACTGGAGTAGCACTTACAATGCTAACAGTGACGTTACCATCCCCATTGCTACAAGTGCCACCGACAGTGTAGTTACTTTCATTCGCAATAGTAGCAAGTGGTGTACTGCTAGTACTTACAATCGGTGCTGTCGTGTCCAGTGTCAATTCATTATTACTAATATCAACTGTACTGTTGCCTGCTGTATCCGTGCTAGTGATAGTGACAGGATTATCACCATTGAGATTCGGTGCAAAAGTACCACTGGTCGGCGTCGCCGTTTGTGTATCCACGCTCCACGCACCGGTGGTGCCATCGGAGGTCGTCGTATACGTCGCGCCAGCCACTACCACCGTGATGGTGCTGCCTGCTTCAGCAGTACCGCTGATAATCGGTGTCGGGTTATTTGTGGTTTGACTTGTGACCATAGGTGTCACGGGATTAGTGATGTCCAGTGCCAGCTCGTTAGTACTGGTATCCACAGTACTGTTGCCTGCCGCATCCGTACTGGTAACGGTAACCGGATTATCGCCATTGAGATTCGGCGAAAAAGTGCCACTGGTCGGTGTGGAGGTTTGTGTATCGATACTCCATGTACCGCTGCCGGTCGCCGTTGTTGTGTACGTCGCGCTACCGACCATCATAGTGATGGCACTACCCGCTTCAGCAGTACCGCTGATAACCGGTGTCGGGTCATTGGTGGTTTGACTTGTGACCGTGGGTACCACGGGATCAGTGGTATCTAATGTTAATTCGTTCGTACTGGTATCCACACTACTATTGCCTACGGCATCGGTGCTGGTAACCGCAACTTCATTGCTCCCGTTGAAGTTGGGCGAAAAGGTACCACTGATCGGTGTCGCGGTTTGTGTATCAATATTCCATGTACCGCTGCCGGTCGTCGCCGTCGTGTACGTCGCGCCGCCGACCACCATGGAGATGGCGCTACCCGCTTCAGCCGTACCACTGATAATCGGTGTCGGGTCATTGGTGGTTTGACTTGTGACCGTGGGTATCACAGGATCAGTGGTATCTAATGTTAATTCGTTCGTACTGGTATCCACGCTACTATTGCCCGCCGCGTCGGCGCTAGTGACGGCGACTTCATTAGTTCCATTGAGATCCGGCGAAAAAGTGCTACTGATCGGTGTTGCGGTTTGTGTATCCACGCTCCACGTACCGCTGCCATTTGCGGTCGTCGTATACGTCGCGCCAGCCACTACCACCGTGATGGTGCTGCCTGCTTCAGCTGTGCCACTAAGCACTGGCGTGGGATCGTTGCTCGTCAGTGCAGTGACGGTTGGAACTGCTGGATCAGTCGTGTCCAATGCTAGCTCATTAGTACTGGTATCTATTGTACTGTTGCCTGCCGCATCCGTACTGGTAACAGTAACCGGATTATCGCCATTGAGATTCGGCGAAAAGGTGCCGCTGATAGGCGTTGCCGTTTGTGTATCTACGCTCCACGCACCGGTGGTGCCATCAGCGGTCATCGTGTACGTCGCGCCAGCCACTACTACCGTGATGGTGCTGCCAACTTCAGCCGTACCACTGATGACTGGCGTGGGGTCGTTGCTCGTCAGTGCAGTAACAGTAGGCGTCACTGGATCAGTGGTGTCCAGCGTCAGCTCGTTAGTGCTGGTGTCAACCGCACTATTGCCCGCCGCATCAGTGCTGGTGACCACGATTTCATTGCTCCCGTTGAGGTTGGGAGCAAAAGTGCCACTGGTCGGCGTGGCCGTTTGCGTATCGATGCTCCATGTACCGCTGCCGGTTGCCGTTGTCGTGTACGTCGCGCCGCCGACCACCATGGTGATGGTACTGCCCGCTTCAGCCGTACCGCTGATGGTTGGTGTCGAGTCATTTGTAGTTTGACTACTGACCGTGGGTACCACTGGATCAGTGGTATCTAATGTTAATTCGTTCGTACTGGCATCCACACTACTATTGCCCGCCGCGTCGGTGCTGGTGACGGCAACTTCATTGGTTCCATTGAGGTTGGGAGCAAAAGTGCCACTGGTCGGCGTGGCCGTTTGTGTATCGATGCTCCATGTACCGCTGCCATTTGCGGTCGTCGTATACGTCGCGCCAGCCACTACCACCGTGATGGTACTGCCCGCTTCAGCCGTACCGCTGATGGTTGGTGTCGAGTCACTTGTAGTTTGACTACTGACCGTGGGTACCACTGGATCAGTGGTATCTAATGTTAATTCGTTCGTACTGGCATCCACACTACTATTGCCCGCCGCGTCGGTGCTGGTGACGGCAACTTCATTGGTTCCGTTGAGGTTGGGAGCAAAAGTACCACTGGTCGGTGTTGCGGTTTGTGTATCGATGCTCCATGTACCGCTGCCGGTTGCCGTTGTCGTGTACGTCGCGCCGCCGACCACCATGGTGATGGTACTGCCCGCTTCTGCTGTGCCAGCAATCACAGGGGTTGAATCATTGATGGTTTGACTCGTCACCGTTGGAGCCACTGGCGGTGTAGTATCAACAAACGTAATTGGAGTTGAATCAGTATTTCCACTTTGATTTGGATCATCTGACAATAATGTGCCTGTAAAATTACCTGTGACACTGGCTTGGTTATTGATAGTCCCGGAAGCGGATCCATCCACCGTTACGTCAAACGATAATATTTCACTCGCATCTGCAGCGAGCGATGCTATTGCCCAGGTTAGGCCAGATCCTGTTGGATCAGTATCATTGTTGCTACTACCGCCAAGTATTGAAGCTGCGACGTAGGTTAAATTAGTTGGAACGACATCGATAATACTTAAACCAGTACCCGTGCCTGCACCCGTTGCATTGCTAACTACCAATGTATAACGCAAAGTATCCCCAGCACTAATTGTTCCACTGAGGTCTGCATCAATCTCCCAGGAAATGCTTTTTTTAAAAACCAGTGAGGGAATCGCTGGATTGGCAACAACGGTAATAATTGTTGCATCTGAACTACCACCAACAGCAGGATCATCCGATATTAATGTGCCTGTAAAGTTGCTACCGGAAACCGTTGCGGAATTACTCACGTCACCTAAAACGCCAGTATCAACCGTAGTATCAAATGTTAAGTTGTTGCTAGTACCGGCAGTTAATGTGTTGATTGTCCATGTAAGGCCGGTTGTGGTAGGTGTTGCGTCATTATTATTATCGCCACCAATAATCGAACTGCTACTATAGGTTAAACCGGTTGGCACAACATCAGTGATAGCCAAGTTCAGGGCATCGTTTGCGCCTGACGCATTGCTAATTGATAACGTATATCGAATGATATCACCTGCAGTAATATCACCACTGCTATCTGAATCTGTTTGCAATGCAACACTTTTGCTTAAAAACACATTCGGTGGATTACCAACCGTGAAACTAGCTTGTGCGATATTACTGTCGTCTAAACCTGTTGTTATAAAAGCGCTATTTGTATACAGGTCTACTGGTGCCGCAGCGGAAATATTCACTGTATATACTAAGGATAACGAACCACCACCCACTATTTTATAAGAATCAAGTGCTGTTGGTGGGTTACCCACCCATTGAATCGTGCCGCTATCACCATTCGATGGAAGACTTGCGGAGTTGCTCGGCGTAACCTGGCTCGCGCCATCTAAAGCAGCATAGGTAACACTTGGAGGTAATGTGACTGTAATACTGCTAACCGTAGATTCAGTAGTACTAGTGTTTGTAATAGTGATGGTGTACGTTGCTGTACCACCAACACCATCAGTAAAACTCAATGGCGTTACCGTTTTATTTACCGCGAATGGGAATGTGGCAACTGGATATGAAACCGATGCAAGAGGGTCACCAAAGTTCGATGTATATTTTAGATCGCCGCCACTAGTTTGTGCAGCATAAGGGTAGCCCACAGTTGATGTATTACTGCAAAGTACTGAAAAACTATATTGTATCGTCGCCGTTTTCGCGCCGCCCCCTTGACTCCCTGATGACGTAAAATAAAGTAAGTCATCCGATGAAGCACCGACTACGATCGCATTTGTACCTGATGCTATTACCTTAGAACCCACCAACTGAAAACAACCCGCATTAAAGTCAATATTACCAACAGGTCTAACGTAAAACTCATGGCCATTACCAACATTACCAAATTTGTAAACGACATCCAGAGTCGCTATTTGCCCAACAACGGCATTTCCACCAATGGTAAAACTATTAACTTGGCCACCCGTACCGGCACTAATACTTGAAGTCACAGTAATAGTATCCGCTGCTGGTGTTACCGTACCCACATTCGAATCTGAGACCGTTACGGAAAAATCTGCAAAAGGCGTGGTGGATGTATGGCACGGATGGCTTACATACCAATAACCCGTTAAGGTTTCACCTGCCGCTAAGGTTCCAAAAGAAACCGTAGGGTTTTGTGGCGTAGGCTCTCCCGCAAACCCGAACGTATTATCGTCATCGGTAATTGAAAGGATTGCTTTTACATCATTAAGAGGAGATGCCGTAGTGTTAGTAATAGCATATGCAATGTGCCCACGTTGTGGGCCATCTGCAGGGCAATTATTACTATCAGATATAAATTTAGGACCACTGGTTAAAGCAATGTTAACTTGACCTGATGTTAAAGCCCAAGCGGAATTTGATAGAACACTTAAAAGAAAGAATACGAATAATAGATAAAACCTCTTCCATACTGGGGTTTTAAGCGTTGAATTACTTAAGTATAGCTTCATCATTAGCCACCATCGTTACATGAACCCAGCGATGTAACGTCTGTCGCCACGCTTCTTTCATTCCCCAGGACAGCTTGAGTTGATTGAACATCGATCCAATCGACCATAGCTTTCTATCACTTGCTCCGATATGGATGTACTTAACGGCGTACCTCTTAAAAACTTCAATCTGGCTTGTGCCCCATCGTCGTACTTGGAAAAGTCCAGATAACTTAGAATGTTTTTAACTATTCAGCACCTTCAACGATAAAATCAGGTAGCTTATCAGCAAACAACAACTTCAACACTTCACTGAGGTTCATTCCGTGTTTGCGGCATATTGAAAGGTAGCTATGAATCTGGCAAAACAGGCATGCGCTTTTCATTGAACGAAAGCAGCCGGATATCTTCTGCTGTACCTTGGTCATACGGATGTCATTTCCACCCAGGTTGTTGGTGAATGGAACAATCGGAGTCTCCATGAATTGCAATACGTCATCCTCATAGTCAATCAAACGCTCAAGAAAATTTTTTTCTCCTCTAACAAAGGCGCAATCATCTGCTGGATCTCCAGCTCGGTAAACCTTGGCATTATATGTTGAGGGAAGTTTCAGTCAAAAGCCTTTATCTTGATGATGAGCGCGCGTTCAATGGTGCCGCGATATCTATCTACTTCCAATTTTTCCAACGTATCCCAGTCGTCATCATTTGCAACTGGCTCGATGTGACCTAACATTTTTAAACGGCGACGGTTGGGGTAATCCATAAAGAAAAGCACAGCACGGTCATTGCCTTGGAAGTTTCCTGTGCTCACATACTGTCGGTTACTGATAAAATCAGCGAATCCGACTGTGGACGCATCCAATACACGAACAAAACCTTTCGTACCACCCCGGTGCTGAAACATAGGGCCACAACGTTTCACTGACATTTGCCATGTAAAAACTATCGCGCTGCACGATGAAATCCGCTTCGCTTTCGGACATTAAGTGATTATAGTCTTCCCTTTCGTCCATACTCGAATAACCCACGCGACTGTTGTGTTCGGGTTGCATTTGCCTAACCGCATCCCGTGTAAAACAAAACCGTATACCAACCAAAAAAATTTATTGAATCTCTGTGGGTGTGATTTCCCGCAGCTTGCTGTGAATATCGTCATTCCGGCGTAGGCAGGAATCTAGGGGTCGAATCCTCTGGACACTGGCTGCCAGTGTGGCGTAAAGATGTTAATACTCCACCAGCTTGCTGCGGGGTCGTTTATTGCATCTATATGTTTGTTGATATTAGAAAAAATTATGGCCATACCTTCAATCTATTGTTGACAGATTTTCTAGGTTGATTTCTTTGAAGTTGGATACATATACTGGATATAGATTTTTATTTTTTATGGGTAGTAAACAACTCAGCTAGGAGGTGTGTTATGAACATCAAAAAATATGCGCCATGGAATTGGTTTCAACATGAGGAAAACGAAGGACAAAGCGTGCCTGTTCACAACGAATTGGCGCGTTCTACACCAAATTACCCTATCTTCCAATTGCACAGAGAGATTGATCAACTTTTCGATGATGCATTTCGAGGATTTCCCAGTATGTTTCGCGGCCAATTGGAATGGCCAGAAGTAACTCCCATCATGCTGAGTCCAAATATTGATATTAAAGAAACTGATGATGACTACGTGGTCAGTGTGGAAGTCCCTGGTGTGGCAAAAGAGGACGTCGATATCAAAGTGGAAGGTAATACCTTGATGATTCATGGAGAGAAGAAACAAGAAAAAAAGGAAGATAAAGAAAACTATCATTGCGTCGAACGTCATTATGGCAGCTTTGAAAGAAGGCTTACGCTACCCCAAGATGCCAGCACGGATAATATTGATGCTCGTTTCAAAGATGGTGTGTTGACCATTGATATAAAACGGCAGGCAAAAAGTACATCTAAAGAAGCCAAAAAAATTGAAATTAAAGCTGCTTAACTAATTTCTCTTAAGATATAGGAGAAGATGCTAAAAGACAGGTTCTGAGTGATCGGTTTCTATGGAGCGAGTTATTAGAAATTAATGGGTTAGGGTTTTCACCTTAACCCATTTTTTTAGGCATCAAAATATGAATCATAAAAAGATATATACCCGTAGCGTCTAGGATTTAATTCTAATTGCACGCCTTATTTACTCCATGGCTGCGTTGAAATTCCTTGCAATAGAGCGACTATTACGCGTCATTCCGCCTTGCCATGAAGCAAATATGACGCACACTTAAACCTAAATCCTAGACGCTACGGGTATATAAGCGGCATATGTTAGGTTGGGTTACGGGATATTGTAAAAAAGTCGGGGGGTAACTGATCCAGATGCTGGCACATTGTTTCATATCCAATTGAAATAATTTCTTCTGCCCGATTGAATTCGAGGAAGCGCACATCACCCAATGGTGGTTGAATCAACACATCAGGTGGGTCGATACGCAAACGGGTCTGTGTGATTTGTGTTACCATAATATTGGTGGAAGTTAACAGCACTTCAAAGATATTTGGGAGTGACTCTTCTGCCAACCATTCCCGCGCCTGGATCAAAGTGGGAACATTATCAAATGAATGCAGCTTCTCTTCAATCCGGTCCATCGCTGCTTTATAGCGTCCGCCACTAAGTCGCGACAATGCTTGCAAAACCCCTTCATCTGTTTGATCTTTTGTCTGAGAATGATGTTTACCAGTAATGACCTCATGATTAAGATCTACGGCTATGACAATATCTGCGCCCATTTTTCGTACTACGTCTACGGGTACGGGATTCACTAAGCCACCATCAATCAATATACGATCATCTATGCGTACGGGTGTGAATATTCCTGGTACTGAGATGCTTGCTCGCACTGCTTCGATGACATCGCCTGTTTCAAATAATACTTCCTCTCCGCTATCGTAATCTGTTGCGATAGCTTTAAATGACAATGGTAATTCTTCAATACGCTCTGAGTGAATATATTCACGCAAAAAATTGGCTACCTTCTTACCATCTATGATGCCCGATTTTGGGAAGACGACATCAAAAAAGTAGGCAATTTTTTTCCAGTCCATAGCCAGGTAAGCACCTTGAAGGCTGTCGATTTTTCCAGAAGCATAAACAGCACCAACCAATGCCCCAATACTGGTCCCTGCGACGTAATCAATATGAATTCCTGCATCTTTAATTGCTCTGATCACACCTATGTGAGCTAGTCCGCGTGCCGAGCCACTACCTAAGGCGAGTCCAATTTTTGGTGAGTTCGTATTCAAGTATCAAGTCTCTTTTAAAGTCATTGGTTAGTCAACAAACAAGCATCAGGAATCATATCTAAGTTGATGGTGGCAATGTTAGTTGTGGTTGCATCGACAATCTATGCAACCTGGGATCATGGTGATAACTCGAAAATAGAGAAAGAGAAGGCTTGAGAACGCTGGATATCATTCAGCCCACCCTATTTCCCATATTTAGCCCGACATGCTTGGTTTTATCTCAGCAAAGATCCCCATTTAGCTACTTTTGGTTGCAGAATGCTCCACCCAAAAATGCCTAATCCTTTGGCCAGAAATACGATGTTTTCTTAATAATCAACTGGTTACCTTTATACACTTTTCACCTGGTTTTGGCTGGGCTCACGTTTATTGCGTTCTCTTTAATGTTTATATACTAAGTACAAGACGTTCCCCTTGACTGCGTGAAACACAGGGACACATCAATTTTTGTTGATTTCTTTCTGAATCGCTGAGGCAGTTATCCAGGTGAATCGGCTCGCCCTCCAACACTGTCACTGCACAGCTTTTGCATTCGCCGGATTTGCAGCTATGTGCCATTTCTATTCCTTCCATTAAAACTGCATCAAGGATTGATTGATCCTTTCCAACCTTTATCTGCTTGCCTGATTGTGCCAGTTCAACCGTAAACGGTTTTGCATCATTCACAGCTGTAGCACTAAAGTGTTCAAGGCGAATACATTCGGGTGAAATGCCATTGCTTTCCGCTTCAATCAACAACTGATCCAGCAAACCTTGTGGACCACAGGCGTAAAACACAGCATTGTCAGGGGCTTGTGTTAATACATCCTTCAGATTGATACGCATGCCTTCATCGGCTGCGTATAGATGCAAGCGGGAGTTGAACTCATACTGCAAACGATCACTAAACGCCATTTCCGTCAGGCTTCGTCCTGCATAGTGAATTTCAAACTCACTGCCTCGATATTTAAGCGCCTGAGCCATGGGTTTAATGGGCGTTATGCCAATCCCTCCGGCAATTAAAACCGCCGGTCGGTCATCGTCGTGTATCTGAAAAAAATTCTGAGGTGGCTTACAGTTAAGCATCATGCCTAGTTGTAGAAACTCATGAATTGCCTGCGAACCGCCCTTCCCTTCATCCTTTCTCAGCGCAGCGATTTCATAGATGTCTTCACGTGCCGGATTGGAGCAGATGGTGTAATGACGAAATTCTGTTTCACCTGAAGAGAGTTGCACGGGTACTTGCAGATGTGCTCCCGCCTTAACCCGAGGTAAGGCCATGTCGTCGCGGTGCTTGAATTCATAGGCGCGTACTCTCGGTGTCAGCTGGCGTATCCCGGTAATGGTTAACGGTAGTTCACCCTGCCCTGACTCTTTGGGATATGCGTTTAATGAGCCGGATTGTTGTGCCACTTTTAACGCTTTGTTTTCCTCTAACAGAGGCGCAATCATCTGCTGGATCTCCAGCTCGGCAAACCTTGGTGTTATATGTTGAGGGCAGTTCCAGTCAAAGGCTTCTATCTTGATGATGAACGCGCGTTCAACGGTGGCGCGATACCCATCCACTTCCAGTTTTGCTAGCGTTTCCCAGTCGTCATTTGCAACCGGTTCGATGTGACCTAACATTTTTAAACGGCGACGGTTGGGGTAGTCCATAAAGAAAAGCGCAACACGGTCATTGCCTCGGAAGTTTCCTGTGCTCACATACTGGCGATTACCGCTAAAATCAGCGAATCCGACTGTGGATGCATCCAATACACGCACAAAACCTTTCGCACCACCCCGGTGCTGAACATAGGGCCACAATGTTTCACTGACACTTGCCATGTAAAAACTGTCGCGCTGCGCAATGAAATCCGCTTCGTTTTCGGACATGAGGTGACTGTAGTCTTCCCCTTCGTCCATACTCGAATAACCCACGCGACTGTTGTGTTCGGATTGCACCTGCCTAACCGCATCGGTAAATACAACCTGGGCATATTTATGGGCCATGATGCGCACCTCCTGTTAACAGTTGATCGAATGAAAAAGCAGCCGACCGGGCCTGTTACAGAACCCGGTCGATCCTGCTCTTATGCAGCCTTATTGATTTCAACCTTTGGAAAATCAATTTCCACACGACTGGCCTTGCCAAGAATGTTAGTCAACACATTCATTCCCACGTGGGTGATGATCTCGACGATTTCTGCATCGCTGTATCCTGCATCACGTACTTCCAGCAACTCAGCGGTGGTCACTGCGCCGTGGTGCTCAGACAGAGAACGGGCGAACTTAACGGCAGCCGCCGCTTTTGCATCTTCACTGCCACCCGCGCGATTGGCCTTGATTTCCTCGCCGGAAAGCCCTGATTTGCGGCCGATATCTGAGTGGGCAGAAAGACAATATTCACAGGCATTCTGTTCTGCCAACCCCAAGGCAATACGCTCACGGGTTTGAGGGTCCAGACTGCCTTCGTTAGCGATGCCGTGCAGGCCTAGAAAAGCACGTAATGCCGCCGGGGAATTGGCAAACACCTTGAGAAAATTAGGCACCATGCCCAACTGAGATTGAATCGCGTCATACAACGCTGTTTGCTCTTCGTTGGCTTGTGCGTGAGTAACCAGATTGATACGGCTCATAGTGAACTCCTTTTTGTTGATCAGTGAATGTAAAAGCCCGCGTAAGGCACCAAACCTCGCGAACTGAAATGAGTTTGGCTAATAACGAAAAAAATAAGAATAGCTGGCAATTGAAATTGACTATTACGTAATATGGAACAATCAAAGACAACAAGGGATTCTCATGGACCAATTCCACTTAATGAATGTTTATGTGGCCGTCGCTGAAGAAGAAGGCTTTGCGGCTGCCAGCCGTCGACTCAGGCTCTCTGCTCCGGCGGTTACCCGTGCCGTAGCCGAGCTGGAAGACAAGCTAGGTGTGAAATTGCTAAACCGCACCACGCGCTATGTACGAACCACCGACGCCGGGGTCCGTTACCTGGAAGATGCCCGTCGGATTCTGCACGACATCGAATTGGCTAATGAAGCCGCCATCGGTATCAATGCAGAACCCAAAGGCCACCTCAGCATCACAGCGCCAGTGCTGTTCGGACAAAAATACATCATGCCCGGCATCATGGAATATCTGAAAACTTACCCCAACACCTACGTGGATGCCGTATTTTTAGATCGGGTGGTCAATCTATTGGAAGAAGGCTTCGACATCGGCATCCGTATCGGCGAACTGCCGGATTCAACCATGAGAGCCAAACAGATAGGGAAAGTCAGGCTTGTGCTAGTCGCCTCCCCCGACTACATAACAGAATACGGCATTCCCAACGACCCAAATGATTTGGCCAACCATACTCTGATTTCTTCCAGCGCCGGCAGCATGACGCAAGACTGGCAATTTATCGAAAACGAAAAAAAACAGACATTGCGAGTAAAACCAAGACTCACCGTTACCACCAATCAAGCCACCATCAACGCGGCAAAAGAAGGGTTCGGTATTACGCGCGTCATCTCATACCAAGTCGCCGATGAACTGGCCAATGGGCATCTAAAAACCATGCTCAGTGATTTTGAGCTTCCCTCTGTGCCGATACATATTATTCATCGTGAAAGCCATTTATCATCAAATAAAGTACGCAGCTTTATCGATTTGATGGCAGAACGATTGAAGAAGGATGAATCGTTACACGGCGTTAAGCAGCGCTGGCATTGCGCAACTCCCTAACTGGATGATGTAGCACAAATCTGACCCTGATAGTCCGGTAACACTCGGACTGGTCTTAACTTCCTCCTTGGGTAACAGGCACTTAACGTTGTAGCAATCTTCGTGTCTCCCCTATTTTCAAAAGCCAGATCGCCTCTGAAGGATAGCCGACCTTTGCAGCAGCATTCTGAAAACGTCCCGGCGGTTCCCAAGGCCCTTCGTCAGACAGGTCAATCGTTCCCCAGTGAATACCCATCAGTGCCTTGGCTTGAATTTCCTGGCCGATCATTACCGCCTCTTCGGGTGTGGTGTGATTATTAACACCGTATTTACGATTGCCATAGGTACCAATCGTGACCATAGCAAGATCAAAAGGTGTAAATTTCTTACCAATTTCCTTGAACAAGGTCGGCGAATAGGCGGAATCGCCGATGAAGTAGTATTGCCCGATCGAACTGGAAATGGCCCATGAACACCACAAAGATTTATTTTTGTCCCCCAACCCTCTCCCTGAATAGTGCATGGTGGGAAGCGCGCTAAATAGGATATCGCCTATGGTGACTGACTCATACCAATCCAATTCATGAATATTGCTGTAGCCTCTCTGCTTAAAAAACTCCCCGAGCTCAAGAGGGATAACAACATTCACCTCTTGCTTATTGGGGATAGCTTCTATCAGCGCCGCATCCAGGTGATCGTAATGATTGTGAGAGATAAGAAGGATATCGATCTTAGGTAATGCTCGAGCTGGGATTCCCGGTTCAACAAACCGTTTCGGCCCTATAGACAATGGCGAAGCATACTGATTAAAAAATGGGTCTGTCAATATGGTTACACCGTTAATTTTTATCAGCAGTGTGCTTTGTCCGATCCAGGTAATGGTATTTTCATCTTTGAGCCTATCGTATAGCGCGATACTTTCTTCAGGTGAGAGCTGATGGTCTTCCGGGATTACCGGGCTCTTAAAAGATGAAACGAACCGGTTCCAGTAAAATGTAAATCCCAATTTCGCCGAATTATCCACTATTGGATAATTCTGAAATCCTTTATGGATATGATGAGGTGGTTTACCCGTTTCCACATGCGTACCTGCCACGCAGGCCTGTATGAACAGCATCGATAGCAGAATGATCAGTTTCATAATATACCCGTGGCGTTTGAGATTTAGGTTTTATTGCACGCCCTCTTCATTCCATGGCGGCGTTGAAATTCCTCGCAATCGTCCGATGATGACTCGACAATGGCTCCTGCGTTGGATCATCCTTGGCCTAGTCGTCCTTTCCCCTGGTTATGAAGCGAATATAACGCACACTAAAAGCCGAAATCTCAAACGTCAAAGTACAATCGATCCACCTGTACTCAGCACTGTACATTCATAACCGGCCTTCTCTACATCGCGCTTAAATCCCGCATCGTCCGCCGGATTATAGTGGCGAGTAAAAAAGGCAGGACAATTATAGTGACAAGGTATCACTAGCTTAGGGCGCATGACTTTAACCGCCTCAAGTGCTTCTTTTTCATCCATGGTGTTATGTGATGTGCGTCCGCCAATAGGGATCATTAATACGTCAGGATCTTTGAGACTTTCCCACTCCTCGCTATGCAGTAACGTATCACCCAGATTAACGAGCGTTTTATCACCGACCTTGATGTCGAAGCCAATGGCTCCCCAACCAATGCGTTCATTTTTTCCAGGCGTGACTGTTTTTGAAAACGGAC
>Ga0316204_10005475_pt1 | contig 20895 bp, 16 predicted proteins | sample 6monrhotite_MG_2_FD_205661 | JGI IMG/M metagenome (GOLD analysis project Ga0316204, IMG submission 205661) | Microbial mat bacterial communities from mineral coupon in-situ incubated in ocean water Damariscotta River, Maine, United States -... | ecosystem: Environmental > Aquatic > Marine >... | reverse complement strand
GTGGGTGTTGGAGCCGATGCTGTTGATGTGAGTGTGGAAATCACTTCTCCAGATGCAGGAATCACTATTAGTGCTCCAATGAGTTATGGAACAGTTCCACAACGCGAGCGAGTTGACAATGCAGGAACACCATTTACCGTGGAGGTAGATGCTGGATTTATAGAAGACTTTTTCACCTTGGTCGTCACAACCTTTCAAGAAGGAGTTGTCAATGATAGCTTGGAGTTACCCGTGTATATTGGTGAACAAGATCTATTGTTTTTTGACGATGCCTCGTCTGGAGATGAAGCCTGGGTAGCCTCAGGAACTGGAGATGAATGGGGAGAAGTTTTGGATGACGCGTACAGTGGTACCATTTGTTTTGGAGACTCCAATGGAGGTAATGGAGCGAACAATACCTTGAACTATTTTGAATTAGATACCACCTTCGACTTTACCGGTACCGTAACACCAAGTGTTTCTTTTATGGCAAAGTACGCGCTGGAGGCGGGAGATTTTGTCGAACTTCAACTAACGGAGGATGAAGGTGACAATTGGACTACCTTGCAAACCTTTACGCTAAGCGAGCCATGGACTTCCTATTTTATTAGTCTGAATAATTATGCTGAATCGCCTTCGGTCCGACTTCGATTTAAAATGCAAACCGATAATTCAATTCCTGCGGACGGATTTTATTTTGACGATTTCAAATTGGCCAATTACAACCGAGTGATTTTGGAAACCGCTGATGCTGATGCTACCAGAAACATAGCGGTAACGCCGAATCCTTTCTCAAACGAAGTATCTGTTACCTGGACACCTGGTTTATTTGAGGAAGTTCCTCAGGTCGCGTTATACGACGTGCAAGGACGGAAAATGAAAGTAACAGTCACCGAGTGGGCATCCACACTTGCAGTTTCAAAATTAGATACTTTTGCCCCGGGTGTTTATTTTTTGAAAATTCTTAGTAAAAATGAAGTACTCCAAACTTATAAATTATTGAAAGAATAATGATTGCACTATTTCAAATACCTACGGAGGTGCCGCACCCGGACAACAATACACCGCTCGATTTTTCCGATCCTTTCGAGTTGATTGTCTATATAATTATCCCAGTGGTGATGCTATTGTTTTACTTTTTTCTTCGGAAGAAAAAGAAGCAAAGGAAGAAGGATGAAAATAATACGGACGCTTGAAAAAATTGGTTTGATTATTGCTATATCGAACCTAATGAAGAACATGAACATGAATAAAGTATTTCTTTTGATAGTAGGAGTGGGTATTTGGAGTACCTCGTTACACGCTCAGATTGAAACCACGACCAATACCGTCCGTTTTGAGACTGACGAAACCAATAGTCGCAATAATAGCGGGCTTCAAATGCCTGCGAGAGAAAAGCCTAGTTTAACCATTCCAAAAGATGAGAGAGACCCCAAGGCGAGTATGTCCATTGGTGAAGACAAACCAGAGCCCTTTGACATGATGGCTGATGATGGTTTGTTATTGAATGATAAGGGCAAAGCTCCAAAAGCATTTACAAAGGATAAAGAGTTGGTGCCTGAATATGGCTTGGATCAATTTTTAGGTGTCATAAAAACAGGATCACAGTTCGTGAGCGTGAAATATAGAGACCATGAATACGTGGATGGAGATCGCATACGAGTTTATGTGAATGGCGACATTGTGCAATCTGGTGTCGCACTAGGGGCTAGTTTTGGTGGATTTACGCTGAATTTAGAAGAAGGTGAAAATGTAATCGAATTTGAAGCATTAAATCAAGGATCTTCTGGGCCAAATACAGCCGAGTTGCACGTCTACGATGACAACGGCTTTATTATTTCAGCGAAAGAATGGAACTTATTGACAGGCAATGTAGCTAGCATTAAGGTGATCAAAGAATAATAGGGGTCATACTATAGTAAGCTTTCAGTCTCAAAGCAAGTAGCACAATCCATACCTTCAATGGTTCGCGATCCAATCCGAAATCGAACCAAACGCAAGGTTGGAAAACCAACGCTGGCAGTCATTTTCCGTACTTGCCTAAATTTACCCTCCGTTAACGTAATCGAAATCCAAGAAGTAGGACCATGACGGTCGTCTCTAATGCGTTGCTTCGTTTTAGGAAGGGTAGGGGTTGAAATGCTGCGCACGGCGCATGATTTGGTGGTATATGACCTTCCTTGAATGGAAATAGTCACCCCATGTTGTAGCTGAGCAATGGCTTCCGCAGAAACAATTCCATCCACGAGCGCGTAGTATTCCTTTTCTACACCTTGTGTATTGATGGAGTTGCTTAATTTGCCATCCGTAGTTAAGAATAACAATCCCTCGCTCTTCTCATCCAAACGGCCTACAGACATGGTATTAGGATGAAATGAATACAATTCGCCAAGATATTTTTTTCTGTGACTCTTCCGTTGGGTGCTTACAAACTGACTCACATACCCATAAGGTTTGTAAAGAATATAGTGAGAATGGGAGGTAATAGACATGAATTTCAGTAAAGTTCTACGAACATAGGGTTAAATATTGTTCAAAAATCATTATATTAATAAGAAAATTAGAGATATTTCTCGCGAACGTGGGATAAAATGTATCTTTACAGGATTAAAATTAAATCATAAACATTGAATGGCAGGATCACAAGAGACCTACGGTAAAAAAGAACGCGAAAAGAAACGCTTGAAAAAGCAGGAGGAGAAAAGAAAGAAGAAGGAAGAGCGCAAAACACAATCAAACAAGGGCGGAAGCCTTGAAAGTATGTTGGTGTACGTTGATGAAAACGGACACTTTACAGATACCCCACCAGACCCATCTTTAAAAGCAGAAATCGACCCAGATGATATCATATTGGGAATTCCGAAGAAAGAAGATACGGAACCAGAAGACCCTGTAAGAGAAGGGACGGTTGATTATTTTGATTCTTCTAAAGGCTTCGGTTTTATTATCGATGCGGAGAATAAAGAACGTTATTTCGTGCACGTAAGCGGAACCCTAGAAGAAATTGTAGAAGGGAATCGTGTGAGTTTTGAGCTTGAAAGAGGTCAAAAAGGTATGAATGCTGTTCGTGTGAAAAAGGTTTAAATAAACTATGTCTACATTTAAGGAGTTAGGAATCCGGAACGATTTGGTGAAGGGCCTTAAAGAATTGGGTATAAAAACTCCAACTGAAATTCAATCTCAAGCAATTCCATTGCTCCTAGCGAAAAAAACTGATTTGATCGGTTTGGCTCAAACTGGAACGGGAAAAACAGCGGCTTTCGGTTTGCCATTATTACAACAAATAGATACCGATAGACCCGAAGTACAGGCGCTTATTTTGGCGCCGACTAGGGAATTGGTGCAGCAAATTCAGAAACAACTTTTTAAATTCACGAAATATTCCGAGAGCAAAATTTTTGCGGAAGGCGTATATGGTGGAGAAAAAATTGATCGTCAAATTCAGCGACTACGACGTACTACCCACATCATTGTGGCTACGCCAGGTCGTCTCATTGATTTAATTGATAAGAAGGTTATCAATCTGCAGCAAGTTCAGACCTTGGTCATGGACGAGGCAGACGAGATGCTGAGTATGGGCTTTAAAAAGGAGTTGACGACTATTTTAAGTAAAACAGGCACCCAAAAAAACACCTGGTTATTTTCTGCTACCATGCCTGAAGGCATTCAACAGATAGTTAAAACCTACATGGCCGCAGATGCGGCTCGTGTAGCAGTGAACAAAAATAGTTTGGTCAATGCCAATATTTCACACCAATTCATTACAACAAGCATTAAGGAAAAGGTAAACTTGTTGGTACGCCTTATAGACACTTTAGGAGAAGAACGTGGGATTATTTTTTGCAGAACCAAAGCAGGAACTCAAAACCTTGCCTCCGAACTTCAGGCGGAAGGATTATCAGTTGGGGCATTGGAAGGCGACATGCAACAGAAGGAACGTGATAAAGTAATGCGTGCCTTTAAAAAGCACAACATTCAAATCTTAGTTTCTACAGACGTTTCGGCACGAGGAATTGATGTGAGCAACCTAGGTTTTGTAATTCATCACCAACTTCCAGAACACTTGGAGTATTACACCCATCGCAGTGGACGTACGGGAAGGGCTGGAAATACAGGTAATTCGATCGCACTGGTGTTGCCAAGTGAAATTCAGCGTGTGCACGAAATTGAAAAAGCACTCGGTATTAAGTTTAAAGAAACCATCCTTTAGTTATGGCAGAAATGACCAACAACGATATTATGAAAAAGCTCAGAGTGGCTCATAAATTGAGGGATGAGGATATTGTTAAAATCTGTTCGTTGGTAGACTTTGCAGTGACCAAAAGTGAGATCGGAGCCTTATATAGAAACCCAAATCATCCAAAGTATATGGAATGTGGGGATCAATTTCTTCGAAATTTTTTGAATGGATTGATCATTCACTTCCGAGGACCCATGCCGCCTAAAGTGGCCAAAAAACACCAAGATAAGCCAACTGACTAGTTTTGAAGGCCTAAGAATTCTGCTGCAGCTCCTTTGCTACGGCCAGAACTTCGTCCAAGACGCGGAGTAAATTTCCACTCCACAGCATCTCAATTTGCTGTTCTGTATAACCCCTACGTACCAATTCTAGGGTTACATTGAAGGTTTCTGAAGCATCACTCCAACCTTCAATACCACCGCCGCCATCAAAATCACTACTAATTCCAACATGCTCAAGACCCATTTTACTGACTAAGTAATCAATATGATCCACAAAGTCTTTCACATCCACAGCAGGGGGGAGGCCTTCCATTTTAGCGAGCATTTTTTTACGGATAGGCACCATTTTACCAAGGAAATCGTAGTAGGTGTCTCGCTCCGCCGCGCTCACTTGGCTCAATTCATTTCGCTCTATCCAACGCGCGCCCATCGAATCTGCTATTTGTTTGGCGATTTCAACTTCCTTATCCACACGAGCTTCAAATTTCTCTGTATGTAAATAGCTTTTGAAGGCCACTGTTTGTACCACACCGCCATTATCTTTTAACCATTGCAGTTGCTCATCATCTAAATTCCGACTGTGATTACACAGCGCACGTGCTGCCGAATGTGATGCGATAATTGGAGCTTTGCTGAGTTCGACCATTTGCTTCATCGCTTCTTTTGAAGGGTGGGAGACGTCTATCATCATTCCCAATCGGTTCATTTCAGCAATAACCTCTTTGCCAAAGTCACTGAGTCCATTATGCAGCCACACATCATCGTTTTCTCCTGTATTGCTATCGCTTAACTGACTGTGACCGTTGTGTGCTAACGACATATACCGTCCTCCTAAATTGTAAAACCGTTCCACGTTCGTAATGTCCAAACCTACTGGATATCCGTTTTCAATGCCGATCATCGCTACTTTTTTCCCTTCGGAATTAATTCGTCGGACGTCAGCCGAAGTGGTTGCCAATTCAATTTGATTTGGCGCAAAGTCGTTCACCAGCCTGTCAATGGCGTCAAATTTTGATAGCGCCGTTTCCAACGCTTTGGCATAGCCATCTACGGAAAGCGAATCTTGACCGGTATACACAATAAACCAGGCTACATCTAAGCCACCTGCTTTCATTTTTGGAAGCGTCACCTGATTTTCCAAATCTTGGGTGTAATTGATGGTATCCGTGAAATTTTTAATATTGATATCACAGTGTGTATCTAAGGTAATGACACGTTCATGAATGGCTTCTGCTTTGGCGATTAGGGCTTCTTCGGTCATAGGTTTGTCTGAGTTACACCCGCCAAGGAATAGCAGGCCAATACTTAAAATTAGGAATGGTTTCATTAGGTTCAGTTTAAAAGAATAAAATCCGAACCACAATGAACATGCGATTCGGATCACATAGGATGGTAAATTACAAAAAAACTAACTAGCTGAACTGCTTATTTTATGTTGGCTTCCGAAATCAATAGCGGATAGGCATCTCGTGTTTGCTTTAGCTCTTGTGGGGTGAGTAAGGCAGTTTCCTTTCCGAAGTTATTCCGCACAAAAGTCTCTCGCAATTCATAGTACACAGCGGTTAATTCTGCCTGAATCGCGATAAAATCTTTGTAGGAGGATTCTCGATCGGCTGATATCGAAATAACCGCGTTCATTGGGTTGTCTGAGGCTTCTGAATAATTGTTTCCATGGCAGTAATCACAGGTCTTATCGCCGTTATTGTCAATAAATTCAATCAACATATCTTTTAGGTCTTTGACATGTGAGAGCTTATTGTTGACTAGCAATGCCCCATTCTTATTTAAAGCGATGCGAAGGACATTTCGCTCGTTAATTGCATCTTCACAGGGAGGTGCTTCACATTTGCTTGGTAGCCTCCGCACAATTCCTTGGTCGTTAGGAATGGTGGTGGTCACTAAAAAAAAGATAAGTAATAAAAAGGCAATGTCTGCCATACTACCCGCGTTCAATTGCGGCATTTCTCTTGAATTTCTCATACGTCAATGGTTTATGGATTTATAGAGAGTAATCAAGAAAAATGCCAAAACACAAAACAACGAAAAAGGCCTCCACTTTACTAAGCAGGGGCCTTGGTTCTATATTTGGATTTCTGTACGTTTATTCTTCGATAGGCTTTATTTCACCTTCTTCTTCTAATCGCATCATAAAGTCTTCAAATGTTTCAATATGAATGTACATTTTACCATCTAGCATCACCACAGGATTGGTCATTTCTTCCAAGGGAACTGAAGCACCTATAAAGGCCTTGGACAGTTGCGTCTTTACTTCTTCGTTCTCTGCCAATACGATCGACTTAAATTTATAAGGACTTGCTTTCAACGGATTGATAATAGTATCACAGGTTTGGCACTTTTCCGTAATATACATGGTAATCGCCTTCTTTGGGTCAATTTTAATTTTGGTGAATGGCTTCCGCAACGAGCGACGAGAAAGGCTGTCGGTCACATCCAACTCATAAGTGTACATGGCTTGTTTGCCTCGTTCCACAATTAAATTAATAATCGGCACTTTAGAAGTTGCAGGCACCCTCACTTTTCTAGCCATACCTTTTCGTTGTTTAAAGCCAGTCCCAGATACCTTGATGGATACATCATAGTCTTCTAGGTTTTCATTGACTACGCTTAGAATTAATCGATTTGCTTGACGCTCTTCCTCAATTTTCATAGGACGTTCTTGTGCAAATAAAGCAGAGGTAAGGAATAAAAATAATGGTAAGCTAAGCAGTAGATTCTTTTTCATGTAAGAGCAATTTATGGGACCAAGATAATGATTATTTGACAAAACGAAGTCGGAATTGGGCTGTTAGAGTACTAATTTTCTCACAATAATATCATCCTCAATGCCTCAGACGACGTGGTTTCCTTCAGAATTACTTTGCGAACTGCCAAGTGAGTATTCTACTCTTTTTATTTCCTTGTTCCATGATGATGGTACGGTGATTGGCTTTCAGTTTGTCTAATTGCTTGTAGAATTTATTCAGATTTTCTTTTTTAGACACCAAGGTCGTAAACCAGCCAACCTGTTCTTTATGCAAGGCGCTTTGTTTGATCATCCGTTTGATAAATAAAGTTTCTCCGCCATTGCACCAAAGTTCATTTGCTTGTCCGCCGAAATTGAGCGTAATTTCTTTTTTACTCAATGGCCTTCCTTCCACATGCCTAAGTTTTCGTAGTGTTCCTTTAGTGGCTTCTTCCGCGGAAGCGTGAAAAGGAGGATTACACATGGTAAAATGGAAGTAATCGTCCTTGCCGATGATTCCTCCGAAAATCTGAGCATTGTCTTTTTGGTGAACGATCTGAATTTTTTCAGCAAGGCCTGGCGTACTCTTTACGTTGGCCCAAGCTGCCTTGACCGCTGTTTCATTGATGTCGCAACCAACCATATGCCAGTTATAGAGTTGCGCACCGAGAATGGGGTAAATACAGTTGGCACCCACACCCACATCCAAGCCTTTGATGTTGGTAGCGTCTTCGTCAGAAAGTAAATCGGCGATATGATGAATGTAATCTGCGCGCCCCGGAATAGGAGGGCAGAGGTATCCTTCGGGAATGTTCCAGTCTGCGATTTGATAGTGATGTTTCAAAAGTGCCTTGTTTAAATGCAACACCGCATCACTTTTTGAAAAGTCGATGGTTTCCGTTCCGAAGTCATTCAGAAATACAAAATCAGCAAGCGGAGGATGCACCTCTTGTAAGGCTTTAAATTGGTAGGAATTGTTATGTAGGTTGCTTGGATGCAAAGCTCGGTTTTATGAGGTTAAAGATAGGCGATTCCCTTGGGTATGGACACAAAAAAATCCCTCACTGTTTCTAGTAAGGGATTTTAGGTTAACTTAAGTAATGAATAAGGTTTATCTGTGGATGGCATAACTACTGGCTTTTGCAAATTCTTCTAGTTTTTCGTTCCACTTACTCAGTTTCTCTGTCCAAAATTCTTTTAGATTTTTCATGACTTGAATATTTAAAGGTTATTACTCATTAATTCGAAAACGTAACTCTTAGACTTCTCATCGTCCTTTGTATTTTTTGAGTTAACGTTTCATCGTTGTTAAGAGAATTCCAACAAGCGTGCCAATAATTTTTATTTCTGAATATATAAAGATTAACTATTTAATAATGAGTAAGTTAAAATCTATATATTTTTAATTCGAAATGTGGTATTGTTAGTTAGATGGAATGGAACGACAGCTCATTCCTTGTATGTTTTGGCGTTTTGAATGGGCAGCCCGTTTGAAAACGTTATTTTTGCGGCAAATTGAAACTAATGGAGTCCTTCGACCAATTTAATATTTCGAAACAATTAGGCTACGCCATCGATGATTTGGGGTTTGATAAACCAACGGCGATACAGGCAGAGGCGTTTCCTGTGATTATGAGCGGTCAGGACATGGTAGGGATTGCTCAAACGGGTACTGGAAAGACTTTTGCCTATATGCTTCCTATCCTACAAGGTTTGAAATTCTCGAAGGAAATTCATCCACGAGTATTGGTCATTGTGCCAACGCGTGAATTGGTGATTCAAGTGGTTTCGGAAATTGAGAAATTTGGAAAGTACTCGTCCATCCGAGTGGTGGGGGTGTACGGAGGCACCAATATGAATGTTCAGAAACAAGCGGTGGCGCAAGGTGCCGATATCATTGTAGCGACTCCTGGTAGGTTATACGATTTGGCCTTGAGCCGAGCACTTCAGCTTAAATCAATTAAAAAATTAATTATTGATGAGGTGGATGTGATGCTGGATTTGGGATTCCGGTTTCAACTGACGAACATTTTTGAGATTCTTCCAGATCGCCGACAAAATATTATGTTTTCAGCAACGATGACGGATGATGTGGCTGTTTTAATACAAGACTTTTTTAAATCGCCCGCAACAGTTTCGGTAGCAGTAAGTGGGACACCATTGGAGAATATTGATCAGCATTGCTATGCAGTGCCGAACTTTTATACCAAAATAAATCTGCTGAGTCACTTGCTTCAAAATAGTGATGAATTTCGCAAAACACTGGTGTTTGTTTCCAATAAGAAGAGCGCCGATTTGTTGTTTGAGTCGCTTTTAACCATCTATGGTGCTGAGGTGGCGGTGATTCACTCCAATAAAACACAAAACTATCGGCTACGTTCTATTGAAGACTTTAATTCAGAAAAAACCAGAATACTCGTGACTACCGATGTCATGGCCCGTGGTTTGGATTTAGATCAGATATCCCATGTGGTTAATTTCGACACACCTTCCTTTCCTGAGAATTATATGCACCGCATTGGAAGGACCGGTAGGGCAGAGCAGGAAGGGGTTTCTTTGTTGTTTTATACTGAAAAAGAGACCGAAGCTAAAGAGGCCATTGAAACGCTCATGAAGGTGGAAATTCAGCAAGAAGAATTGCCCGAAGCCATCCAAATTGAAACGAAGCTCACCCCAGAAGAAGAGCCGAAAACCTTCGAGCGAAACAATCCGCTCACAAAAGGAGAAGACGAGCCTTCAGGTTTTCATGAAAAGAAGGCCAAGAATGCAAAAACAAATCAAGGAGGCTCTTACCAACGCATCATTAAGAAGAAATACAAGAAACCGAAAACCAAAGGCGACAAGAACTTTAATAGAAGAAAAAAACGTTAAAATTTCCGCCAATCGGTCACTGGCGTTCCCTTTTTAACATATCCGATACAAATTAGTTTTACTTTTTTCAGAAATAATTCGTTTATACCCTAAGAAAGGACGTAATTTTGCAAATCTGATAACGGTACCCTATGGCTGAGATTTCACACGCTTTACAAGAAAGAAAAACGGATAAAGAGCTCTATAGCTATCAATTAGGAGCCATCAATCAGATTTTCGATAAATTTGAATCGGCCGCAGAAGATTATCATCTACTCTATCAATTGCCTACGGGAGGTGGGAAAACTGTAATTTTTTCGGAAATCGTTCGCCAATACCTTAAGAATCATAAAAAGAAGGTGCTGGTCATGACGCACCGTATTGAATTATGTCGGCAGACTTCAGAAATGCTGACCAGCTTTGGGGTGATTAATAAGGTGGTGAATAGTACTGCCAACTTAGATGATCAAGCACAGTACAGCTGCTTTGTGGCGATGGTGGAAACACTAAATAACCGTTTAAACGATGATCAGCTTGATATCTCCGATATTGGTTTGGTCATTATTGATGAAGCCCATTACAACTCCTTTACCAAACTTTTTAAGTTCTTTGAGAATTCATTTATGCTAGGTGTTACTGCCACGCCATTGAGTTCGAATAAGAACCTGCCCATGAACGACAACTATGATGAACTCATCACAGGGGAGACGATTGGGGCCTTAATTGAAAATGAATTTTTAGCACGAGCGGAGATATATCAATACGATATGGGCTTAACTTCTTTAGAAGTAGGTGCCAATGGGGATTACACGGTAAAATCGTCTGAAGACCTGTACTCGAGTAATTCGATGCTGGACAAGCTTTTGGAAGCCTATTTAAGGCATTCCAAGGGTAAAAAAACTTTGATATTCAATAATGGAATTAATACGTCCATTCAAGTGTATTATACGTTTAAAGCCGAAGGGCTGCCTGTGGCTCACTTAGACAATACTGCTACGAAGAAACAGCGAAAGCAAATCCTAAAGTGGTTCCATGAAACTCCAGATGCTATATTGACTTCAGTAAGTATCCTTACTACTGGTTTTGATGAACCTACTATTGATACTATCATATTAAACAGAGCGACGAAGTCACTTACTTTATATTACCAAATGATTGGACGTGGTTCTCGTATTTTAAACAACAAATCCACTTTTTCGGTCATTGATTTAGGAAACAATTGCCATCGTTTTGGACCTTGGGGTGCGGATTTAGATTGGAAGGCGATATTTAGGTCCCCCGATTTCTATATGGATCGCTTGTTAAGTGATGAAGAACTAGAAGGTAATTTCAAACACGAAATGCCAGAGGAGTTGCGGGTTCAATTTTCGAATTCGGAAGAGGTCTACTTTGATATCAAAGAAACCTATACGAATGCAACTGTGAACGGCGAATCATCCAAAGTAGTTTTAGAGCGTTCTATTATACAACATGCTAAAATTTGTATAGAAAATAGTGAGGATGTGTACGATGCATTGGCGCTGGCGAAGTTGTTAGGAGAAGATATCGATCATCGCATCATGGCCTATGCAAAATGTATCAGCAAGAGTACGTTTAGTTTTTTGACTTGGCTTAAGGATGATTATCGCAAAAAATTAAATGCCTACCTGCGTGCTAATTTTGATGAGGTCTTTGAGGAAATATACGGGCATCCACCTGTGGAACAGGAAGATGAGTTTTAGTCTACTAAGTTGAATTTCTTTTTCTTTTCTTCTGAAAGGGGTTCCAATGGGGTATCTTCAAGAAAACGATCCAATTCAATAATCTGAAGCCTATACATAGTATCCCCCGATCCCATAAGTAAGTATTGGTCATCTTTACTGAAAGTCACTGTAAACACACTCCCACGGTCGTATTGGTATTCGGCTAAGATGTTGGCTTCCATATCCCATAATCGAGCTGTACCGCCATCGCTACCTGTCGCTATATACTTGCCATTATTAGAGACCATGACGGATCGAATTCCTCCTCTTGGCCCTTTAAATTCTTGAATCAACGTACCATTCAAGCTCCATAGTCGAGCACCGTAATCATAGGATCCAGTCAAAATATTTTCTCCATCGGGTGTAAAAGCCACCGCATTCACTAACAACTGGCTGGGTTCATCAATAATAACAACTTCTCCTGTTTTAAAGTACCACAAAAGGGATTTCCCGAAGCTACCAGCAACAATGGACAACCCCTTGGGAGAAAATGCTACAGAGGTAAATCCTTGGGTATGTTTGTATTCCTTTTTGATAGTTCCATCTAAATTCCATAAACGAATCATTGCATCCCAGGAAACCGTTGCGAATGACTTTCCGTCGGGTGCGAATGCAATGGCTCTTACAGCGGGTCTATCACTATTCTCAACATATTTCTTTTTCCATAATGAGGTTCCATCTTTTTTCCACATTTGAACCGTCCCATCTCCAGAACTCGTTACTATAGTTGCACCATCGGGACTATACACCGCTGAATAAACCATACCACTACCAGCACATGAGAATTCATGTTGTAATTCGCCATTGAAGTTCCATATTTGAGCTTTCCCCTGAGTACCATTTAAAAAAGTAGTGCCTCCTTCAGGATCAAAACGTACCGATCTAATGGCTTGGTTTTGCTCAATCCTTGTTTTTATCGTGTGCCCTCGAAACCAAATCCGCGCTGTACCATCTCGGGATGCACTCAGAATCGTTTTTCCATCTTCAATAAAGGAAACGGAGCGTATTTCGCCCTGGTGGCCTTTAAAATCATCCAATAGGTTTCCTTCCAAGTCCCATAATCGCATGGTATTGTCGAAAGAGCCTGTGAGTATTTGTTGTCCATCTGGAGAGAAGGCTACGCTTAAAATGGCACCCCAGTGGCCCTTAAACTCGATTGGGTCAGAATTTTCGCCTAGTTTCCATAGTTTGGCTTTCGAATCCCAGCTTCCTGTAAGCACAGAAGTACCATCTGGTGAAAATGCGACATCATATACTTCGCCTTTATGATTTTTAAACTCTTGTATAAGTTTCCCACTTAAGTCCCATAATTTCGCCGTTTTATCTCGTGAACCTGTAACCAGACGTTCACCGTCAGGAGAAAAAGCTATGGCGGACACCAAATCATTGTGAGCACTAAAAGAACGTTCGATGGTTCCACCACCATTCCAAAATGAAATGGTTCCCTTTGCATCACCAGTGACTATGTCGCCATCTTTGGTCTGTGTAATTTTCAGAATAGGAGAAGGTGATTGCATGGACTTAATAATAGTAGTATCCCTTACACTCCAAATTCCTATGGACGCATCCGTAGCGCCACTTACAAAACCCGTTTCATCTAGTGTGAACTCCAAAGCACTTATGGATGCTTTATGAGCCTGATAGCTGTGCAATAGCGCTCCTTTATTGTTCCACAATCGAATTTGACCTTTGTCCGTCCCAATTAGAATGAACTTACCGCTAGGCGATATCTCTGTAACTACTACGGTTACCGAATCCTTCACTATAAATTGATATAAGGGATGGTTGTTTACCAGTTCCATAGCAAGTTTTCGAAACGCAGGATATTCATATAATTTTAGCGCCTCTTCCTCCAAACGAAGGGCTGTTGTTGGGTCTTTACTTTCTACTACGGTAGCATGAAAGTGCAATTCGAAGGCATTTTTTTTATTGGTGGCAATGGCCTCTCTTGATTTTGCATTTTCACCTTCTACCAATGCGTACACTGCAAAAAGCCCAATGAGAGCCATAATGGTAAACACTAGAATTTTCTGTTTTTTCCTTCTGGACTTTTCTAAATTCTGAAGTCGGATATGCTCCCGATTACTTTCTTCCAAGTAGACCATACTCTCTTCAAATCCAGATTTGTAGCGATTCGCCCAAACCGCTGATGGCTTAAACGTATCACGCCAATCCATGGCGAGTTGTAATTCACTTCCCGTTAAATAGTCTTTTTTATTGGCATCGTACAGTCGATAGGCTTCTGCTAATTGTAAGTAAAAGGAGGCTGATTCAGCCTCTTCCTCCACCCATTTGTGCAAGGTTCCCCATTGCCTTATTAAGCTTTCGTGAGAGATGTCTATTACTTTATCATCGCCGTTACTAGTAGTTTGAACAATTAAAAAAGAACGTTGGTCTTTTATAAATTGATCAATAATATGATTAAGTTGTTCTTTGCTAGCTCCGGTTAGAGATTGTAAGTCGCTGAATAATAAAGGCCTCCTTATTTTTCTGCCGTTTTCATCAACTGCAGTCAACGCTTGAAACAGTTCTTTTGCGATGTTTTTTTCCGATGCATCCATACCCATAAGGGCTTCTTCGGCATGATTGGATAAAGCATTTTCTATTCCACCCACTGCTTGGTAATCCTGAAAATCGATCACTCCATTTTGATCCACCTGGACTTCGTGATTCCACATTCGCATCAAGGCGTGTTGCACCAGCGGTAATTCGTCCTTTACTTTTTCTAGGTCGTTGATAAGTCGCGACGTAAGTGTAGGATCAAACTTTTTACCGTAGAGTTTGGAAGGTCCCTCTATGACCGTTTTAAGTTGTTGCCGAGTTAAGCGCGGTACTAGGTATTGGCTTTTATTCATCGCTTCTGGTAAATCCCGAAACTCAGCACAATCACCGATAAAGTCGGACCGCATGGTGAGTACTACATAGAATGATAAATCTGATTGTTTCGATAGCGCAAGAATGGTATTCACAAAATCAATCGCATCCGTCTTTTTTGCACCGTCATTTGATTCCGAAGAAAGACGAAAAAGTTCCTCGAATTGATCAACCAGTAAAAAGAAATTGGTAGTGCCTTTCTCTTTTAGAGTAACCAAAGCTTGCGTAATAGCCCTGGTTCCTTCCCGCTTTATTTTCGTTACGAATGCTTTTATTTCTGAAGGTGTTACCTCAGGATTGATTTCTGAAAGAAGGGTCCGTGCAAGATTAAACATAGCGCTTTGGCCAGGCTTCATCGTATACACCACCCAAGTTCGGCTATCCTCGATTAAAAACCCACCTTTCAACGCTGGTATTAAACCAGCTCTAATCAAGGAAGATTTCCCGCTTCCTGAGCCACCTACCACGGCTACAAAGCGATGCTCGTGCAACCGTTGTAATAATTCTAAGGTTTGCACATCCCTGCCAAAGAATAAGAGATTTTCATCCGCTTCAAAGGGACGTAGACCTACATATGGGTTAAATGATTCGGTACTCATCCTGTTTGCGCTTTTAAATCGGTCAAGAAGGCATCAAACAGTAAGGGGTCGATCTGCTCATTTGTACTATTATCTACGACCTTTACCATGGGACTTCTAGCGACGCGCATGTCTGTCGTGTCCTTTTGAGGAGGCGTTAAATAGATGAATATATTTTGGTCATAGCGATCGTCTTCCACTAGTTTTTTCATAGTGTTTTTTACGCGAACATCAACCCATTCATTGTTTTCTTCATTTCCGTATAAGAAAATATATTTTTGTGCTTCGTTGATATTATCATATAAGATTTCAATGTTCTCTTGAGGATCCCCATCTTCAGGATTGAAAATGAGTTTCACATTGTTGCTGACCAAATTCTTTTTTAGGTTAAAAGCATATAGATAGTCATCAATATGAGTGTCTAGCAGTACTTTGAATTCGTCCGTTTGAGCTATATCTTGTTGTGCCGAAAGATTTTCCTTTCTTTTCAGGCGATTCGCCGTGTCCACTATTAAAGCTAGTAATTCGGCCTCGTTGGATCGAACAAATTCGGCTTGTTTGTTAGAAAACGAACCTTCCTGAATGGTTTTCAAAAAGGATTGGTGTGCTTCATTTTGGATGTTTTTAATCTCTAAACCCGAACGCAACCAAAGGAGCTGAGGTGTTTTTAAGCGGCCGCCAATTTCTGCTTCTTTTTGAATATACCTGCTTTCCGTAGTTCCATTAATTTTCTTTCCAGGAAATTCTCCGAGTAAATGCACAGAAAGTTTGGCATTTGTGATGGCCGACTCTGTTTTTTGTTCATGTTCTAGTAGGTCTGCTGAAGAGGGGTCTCCGACGGTTACGTTAAATCCTTTCTCTTGGAGTTGACTTACAATACCATCACGACGGTCAAGCAAGGAATCGGTGACTTCTGCAATGTGAATAGTAAAAGTATCACTGGTCTGCGGTTTCTTTATTGGATCCTCACAAAAATCATCAAAAATTTTAACCAACGCATTCCGAAGCGCTTTCATTTGGTCTCCAAAAGCTCCCGAAGAAGTCACTTTCAAAGGATCTCCGTAATCGCCCTCATCATGAAACGGGAAGCCACTGGTGCCCTGCACCTTTGCAGGCCATTCGTCATAATGAATATTGGAAAGTAACACATTGACAATGCGATTGCGATTGCCAATCAGTAAGCCCGAGGGTTCCTTTTGAGCCTTTTCATAAAAATGATCCAATTCTTTCATGCAATATTCAGACTGGGAATAGAGGCGGGAGTGGAGGCAAATAAAGATGGCTGATTTATCGATGGCCTCAGCTATCGAATTATCAAAAACTTCACTGCGATCCAAGTTTTTGGAATCCCACCAAATTTTTATTTCCTTCGAATGTTTATTGAGTTTGGTATCTAGATATTTATAAAACTGATTTACCCAACCATCTTCTAGTTCGGTTTCAGATTCATTATCAGCGTGGACATAGCTGATGAAAATATCATATTCGTAGCCTGGAATTAACGCCATTGTAATTTGTTCGTTTACTGGGGAGCATTGTCACAAAAATATCGTGTTTAATTCGCTTATGCTGACTAATATAGTGATAATGGCGAAGTAATCCACCATGCTTGATAAATATCTTTCTAGTGTAACCATCTTAAAAAACCATAAATTTCAATGCACCTATGGCAAGCGAAATCAAGCCTAATTAATTCCGAATTCTCTTTTAAATTCTGGCGTTAGATGCTCAATCTGATCGCTTGCTAAAAACTCCTCCAAGGGCAATCTTGGTGAAGTATCCCACAAACGAATGCCTCCCTTATTGGAAGTGCTAATGAGTGTCTTTCCATCAGGTCCAAAAACAACTGAATTAACAGGAGCCGTGTGTCCTTGCATTTTTTTATAGAGTTCACCATCTACTGTAAATATTAGGATTTGAGCGTTTTTCATTCCAAATGCAATCCGATTCCCATCTGGTGAAAAGCCAAGTGAGATACAGTCCCCGTTTAAATCAGTGAACTCTCGTATAAACTTTCCTCCAGATCCCCACAACGCTGCGGAAGTATCTTTATAACCAGTAACTATGTATTTCCCATTGGGGGAAAATGCCACGGGATATCTGATATCGTTACTTTCTTTAAAATCGTTGATAATGGACCCCTTCAAATCAATCACAACTGCACCATGTTGCTCTAGAACCCCAATGAGTATTGAATTTCCGTCAGGAGAAAACTCTATCGAGCTTATGGGGTGACCATGTGCTTCCTTAAAAATGGTTGTCATTCCATTTTTATTGGCTTGATCCACCATGCCCCATTTTAGCGTTCCGTCCTTCGTTCCACTAGCAAATTTTTGTGAATCCTTGCTAAAAGCCACCGCTCCAATATCCGTATTATTTTCTATGTAAATTAGTTTTCCTTGGGTGTCCTCTAAAATCAATTCTGAACCGGTGCCAGCTAAAAAATATTTTTCATTTGATGAATAAGAGAGGGCGTTATATATAGTAGAATCTTCTCCATATTTTTGCTCTAACATGCTTTGTGGACGGCCATCTAAATCCCAAAAGGCAAACTTGCCATCTTTACTACCAGTGAAGATGGTGTCACCTTCTTTTGAAAAGGAGGCTGTCAAAAGCGCATCTGTCCCATATTGTCTGCTGCGCAGAATGGGTTTGAGCGGTTCATTTAGCATCCACTTTCTAGTGGTTAGGTCTAAGGATTTGGTTGTGATGGAGGCAGCATCATCCGCTAACATTATGGAAGTAATTTGATCGGTATGCCCTATGAACTTTTGAATAATGTTTCCATCCATGTCCCATAAAATAATTACATTATCCACCGAAGCAGAAACAACATATTGGGTGTTTTTGTTTTCAATAAATTTGACAAAGGTAACTTCACTTTTATGTCCACCAAAGGCTTGGTTGAAACTTCCATCTGTTTTCCAGATTCGTACTCTTCGGTCCTCACCTCCAGTAACCAACCAGCTTGCATCCGGGTTAAAAGCAACGGAATGTAGCAAACCAGATTCATCAAAACTACTATAATGACTAGTTTGGGAGGTTAATTTTTGTTCCATAGTTTCCGTAAAAACAAGGTTACTAAAGTAAGAACTCGCAAAAAGTAAAGAGTCATTTTCTGAAAACTTCACTAAAACCACTGGATATTCGTTGCTTTGCGTAAGGTCTTTTACATAAACGACCGCTCCGTTTTCATTCCAAACGGTCACTGTCCCGAGGACGTCACCAGCCGCAATATTTTTTCCGTCATTAGAAAAAGTAAGACTCGTTAGTCCTAAGGAGTCACTAATACCTCGAGAAAACTTTTCTAATTGCTTCTTTTGCTGATCCCAAACTAAAACTTGACCCTTTTCTTGTCCAATGGCAAGCTTGTTGCCATCTTTTGAAAATGCCATGACGGCAACACGTGTTGAATCGAATTGCTTTAAAAGGTCGCCATTCATATCCACTAGTCGTAACACGCCCGAATTGTATTCTGTAAGGACTTTGTCATAATTAGGGCTAACTAAATAGTCATGTACGGTATCATTGTCTTTTTTGATAGGAAGTTGGTCGTGCCTATCCATAATTTTATAAAAGGAATACAAACCTTTGTATAGCGTAGCTGCAGAATCGCGATATGCCTTGTTCTTAGTGACTCTATATGCGGCCATCTCCAACAAAATGGACTTCGTTGGATCCTTTTTTAAGCTGCGCTGTGCATTTTCGCTAAGGCGGTCACCTAGGTCTTTTTTATAATCGTTTGAAATTTTAGTTCCCAATATAAATCCACTGATAATTGTTACGATAAACAGCACCACAGAAGTTGTTGCCAAGAACTTCATTCTTTTGATCCGCCTTCGTTCTATTTTCTGCCGTTCGAATTGTGCTTTTTCACTCTCTTTTAGATATGACATGCAATCCTTATAATTCGCACCGTGTCGTTTTGCCCATGCCTCAGTAGGCTCAAATTGATTTCTCCATTCTACAAATTTCTGAAGCTCTAAATCCCCCAATAAACCTTTAGCCCCGGTCTCATATTCGGTTTGAGCCTGCGTAAGCTTGCGATATAAATTGGAATTTTCAGCTTCTTCATCGACCCAGCTATTCAGCAAGTCCCATTGCCTTATAAGGCTTTCATGGGATATATCGATCAGTCTATCTTCTGCGTCTGCGACTTTTTGAACCATTAGAAAGGAGCGTCTATCTTTGACAAAATGCTGAATGACGTCAAGTAGTTTTTCGGGGCTTGTCTCGATCAGTTTAGAAAGTTCACTTAGAAGTGCCGGTCGCCTTATTTTTCTTCCGTAGTCATCAATAGCCGTTAAGCCCTTAAATAACTTTTTTGCTACTTTCCTTTCACTTTCGGTGAGTTCATTTAACGCTTCGTCTGCATGAATGGAAAGAGCCCGTTCTACACCTCCAATGCTTTTATAGTCTTCAAGATCGAGAGTTCCACTTTGGTTGGTATGTGCCTCAAAATCCCACAAGCGCATGAGGGCATGCTGCAAGACAGGAAGCTCATCGCTCACGCGTCCCAAATGATTTAGGAGGCGAGAGGTTAAATAGGCCGTATATTCTTTGCCATAGAGCATGGCAGGACCATGGATCACTTTTTTTAATTGTTGTCTACTCAATCTTGGGACCAAATACTGGCTTTTGTTCATGGCCTCAGGCAGTCCATGAAATTGCGAACAATCACCAATGAAGTCTGATCTCATTGTAAGGACCGCATAAAAGGGCAGTTCTTTTTGGGCGGTTAGCTCTAAAAAGACATTTACAAAATCAATGGCTTCATCTTTCTTAGCAGGGTCTCCAGACTCCATTGAAAAACGGAATAACTCTTCAAATTGGTCAATTAATAGAAAGAAGTTAAAGTGTTTTTCTTTTCGATAAGAAGCAATTAAATCAATCACAGCGGTAGCCCCAAATGCTCCAATTTGTTTGAGTAAATGGTCAATTTCCTCAGGTGAGACCTCATCTTCTAGATTTTGTAATAGGGCCTTTGCCATATTATACAAAGGGTGTTGTCCTGGCTTCATAATAGCAATTTTCCAGGTATCGCTATTATTTACAAGAAACCCTCCACTCAAGGCAGGTATCAATCCTGCGCGCAATAAAGAAGACTTTCCGCTACCGGAACTTCCTACCACAGCTACGAAAGAGTGTTGGTGGAGGCGCTGCAGCAGTTCAAGTGTTTGGTCATCTCTTCCGAAGAAAAGCAAACTTTCGTCTATGTCGAATGGGCGTAAACCTACATACGGATTTGGTTGGTTGACTTTATACATTCGATTCATTTTTTAAACCAGCGACCAACTCTCTCAATTTTTCTTGTTGCGCTACAACATCATCACTGTGGTTAATAATTTGAATAGGGATGCCCTGTTCTTTTATTTTTATGGCATTCGATTCCTTATGAGGTGGTGTCATATACACAATCATATCCTTAGCCGAATGTCCATAATCCAATAAAATTTTGAGGGCCGTCGTTAAACGAGCGTTCAACCAGTCATTCTCTACCTTACCATATAAAAACACGAATTTTTTTGATTTGCTGATGTAATTTCTTAGTTTTTCATTGTTGTTTTTTGGGTCATCTTCCATAGGGGTTAGAAAGAAGTTGATGCTGTGTTCACTTAGCGCATTGTTTAACTCAAAGGCATCATCGCGATCGTTTCGGTGATTGTCT
>Ga0316204_10005474_pt1 | contig 20900 bp, 23 predicted proteins | sample 6monrhotite_MG_2_FD_205661 | JGI IMG/M metagenome (GOLD analysis project Ga0316204, IMG submission 205661) | Microbial mat bacterial communities from mineral coupon in-situ incubated in ocean water Damariscotta River, Maine, United States -... | ecosystem: Environmental > Aquatic > Marine >... | reverse complement strand
CTCCGGCTGTTTGGCAAAATTTCTATTGATCCATGTATTCCGTATCTGGGCCTTCGCTTCTTTGATCCTGCCAACCGCCATCAAGGCGCGTATGTACTGAATGTACCCATCGGTCGAACGGGGGCGTCGGTTTTCAAACCAGTCAAGAATGGTTTCTGGGGCCAGGCTGTCGTTCATGGATTCCTCAGCACGACGGGCCAGTCTATATTGTTCGGGCCAGTCTGGGTGTTCGTCCATGAAGGTCGCAATATCGGCAAAGGAATTTGTGCCGTTGCGTCTGGAATAATCAAACCATTTGAATGTTTTGAGGACCAGCGGGTTTTCGGCTTTTTCCGCCAGTCGCCTGCCTTTTTTCCAGCGCCCCTGATCGGCGGCCTTGAACGCTGCTTTTGCGAGCCTGGAATCGTCTGCGCCAAGAATGTCGGCAACAACCGAACCCGTGCTGACGACATTCGTATAGGCCAGTACGAAAATGGCAATTATGATGTAGCGCATAAAGCGCATTCAAAGCCTCCCAACTGAAAGATTCCGGCCCCGATGCCAGCGTCAGAAAAACTCTACGATGCTCAAGGTTAACATATCAAGACAGTGGGCGATCATATTACGGTGAAGTGCGTCACACAGCTTGCCCCTCTTGCGCGGTACGGGTATGGTGCGCGCCTTGAATCAGAACACATTTTAGGAGTAGGCCATGTTCAAGGGATCGTGCGTTGCCCTGATCACCCCGTTCACCAATGGTAAGGTGGACGAGGCTGGCTTTAAATCGTTTGTCGATTGGCATATCAATGAAGGCACCGATGGGCTAGTTCCGTGCGGAACGACGGGTGAATCACCAACGTTGAGCCACGACGAGCACATGCATGTGACGGAAATGTGCATTGAACAGGCAGCGGGTCGTGTGCCGGTAATGGCCGGTGCCGGGTCAAATTCGACGGCGGAGATGGTTTCATTCGTCAAACACGCGCACAAAGTTGGCGCCGACGCGGCCCTTGTGGTCATGCCGTACTACAACAAGCCAACGCCAGAAGGGCAATACCAGCACTTCAAGGCCGCCAATGATGCTGCAGATATTCCTATTTATATCTACAACATTCCTGGCCGCAGTATTGTTGATATGTCCGTCCAAACCATGGCCCGCCTGGCCGAACTACCCAACATTGTGGGCGTCAAGGATGCCACCAGTGATCTGGCCCGGCCGATGCTGACCAGGCTTGCCATCGATGGCGAATTCAATCAGCTTTCGGGCGAAGACGCGACAATCGTGCCGTTTTTGGCCGGTGGGGGGGATGGCTGCATTTCGGTGACGGCAAATATAGCGCCGCGCCTGTGCGCCCAGCTGCACGACGCGTGGCAAGAAGGGGATATGAAAACGGTAATGATTTTACAGGACCGCCTAATGCCCCTGCACGGTGCCATGTTCTGCGAAGCGAGCCCGGGGCCGGTAAAGTATGCAGCCCAATTGCTTGGTAAATGTTCATCCGAAATGCGTTTGCCCATGTGTGAAATCGCCGACAGTTCGAAAGTACAGGTAAAAGATGCCCTGGTTTCGGCAGGTCTTTTGAACTGAAACTCTCCCGCAAGGGGGTGTCCGTACGATGGCCAGCAAAAAAAAGAAAAAAGCACCAACCAATATAGCGGCCCAGAATCGCAAGGCGCGCTATGACTTTTCCATAGAGGAAAACTTTGAAGCGGGCATTATGCTGTTTGGGACCGAAGTCAAATCGCTTCGGGCGGGGCGGGCGACCATTACTGAATCCTATGCCAGCCTGGAAGATGGTGAGTTGTTCCTGCTGAACGCCTACATCCCCGAATATGATGCTGCCAGCCACTTTTCGCACGAACCCAAGCGACCCCGCAAGTTACTGATGCACGGGCGCGAGATCCATAAGCTGGATATCGCCGTTAATCGCAAAGGAATGTCTCTGGTTCCCTTGAGTATCTATTTCAACGATCGTGGCATCGCCAAAGTCGACCTGGCCCTGGCGAAGGGAAAACAAAAGGCGGACAAACGTGCCGACATCAAGGACCGGGACTGGAAACGTCAGCAATCCCGCCTGCTGCATGAAAAAAGTTGATTGTTACCATCCCGGACACAATCTAATCTTATGGATGTGTTGAACTTTAAAGAAAGGTCGCCCAATGAGCGATAAACCGCTGTTACATCTCGTCTTTGGGGGGCACGTAGACGATCCGCAAGGGCTGGATTTCACCAGTTGTGATAATCTGGATATTGTCGGTATATACCCAAATTACAAACTGGCGTTGGATGCTTGGCGTGGTGCGTCACAAAAACGTGTCGATGAGGCGGATGTAAAATACGTCATCGTCCATATGCACCGCATGTTTGACCCTGAAACCGGGAAAGAAACAGACGTCGAATCCTGAACGTTTGCTTTAGTCGCTACCGTCCAGCTTGCGACCGTCCAGTTCTTTTGAGTGTTTCTTGCGACGGGCCTCATCGGCTTCTTTTTGCTCTTTCTTTCGTCCATGAATTACCCGATTTTGACTGGCGCGGTCTTCCATGGCGGCTTTGGCCCGGATTTTCCTGGCTTTGTTCAGGTTGATGATATCGGCCATTGGCGTGCCCAGTTTTCCTGTTGATCACATAAGTGTTAGCGCGCGTTCAAAGACGCTATGAAACATCGCTTCAGTCAGGCGACCGGTATTGGTGTTGTAACGGGAGCAATGATAACTATCGACCAGCACGAGGCCGTCCGGCAGGTTGTGACAGGCTTCATGAGCGAAGCGATGGGCGCCCTTTTTTAACCCGAAAACAGACAATAGCGCACCATGGGCGACGCCGCCGAGCGCAATGATAACTTTCAAGGAGGGCATGGCGGCAATTTCGGAATCCAAAAAGGGTCGGCATGCGTTGATCTCTGCGGCAATAACCTTGTTTTGCGGCGGCACACACCGCACCGCGTTGGCGATCCGGCAGTTGCTTAACATCATTCCGTCATCGGGGCTGGCCTTGTAGTCACCTTTGGCCAAACCGTACTTAACCAGCGTCGGGTAGAGCAGGTCTCCGGCGGCATCCCCGGTGAAGGGGCGGCCGGTCTGATTGGCGCCCTTCAGGCCTGGGGCAAGGCCAACAATCAACAATTTGGAGTCAAGATCACCAAATGAAGGCACCGGTGCGTTGTGCCAATCAGGATACAGGCGTTTGCTGGCGTCGCGATACTCGACCAGTCTTGGACATAAGGTACAGTCTGGTACCGGAACGATTGGTTTCTTCAACGATTACACCACTTCGACTTCTGGGTTTTGGCCAAGCAGGTGAAAGTCTTCGATGCCACCGGGGCTGCTATCGGGAGATGCGCCTTTTCGTCCGATTTTGCTTTTCAGAGTACTTAGGTCGACAAATACATCGGCTTGTCGCCTGAGTTCGTCCGCTGCCATAGGGGGGTGTGATTCAACCGTACTGACAACGGTCACACGTTTCCCCCGACGTTGCACGGCTTCAACGAGCCGTCTAAAATCACCATCACCGGAAAACAGCACCACATGATCCAGGTGTTCACAAATCTCGATCATATCGACGGCCAACTCGATGTCCATGTTGCCTTTGATTTTGCGCCGCCCGGCGGAATCTGTGAATTCCTTGGCTGGTTTGGTGACCAGCGTATAGCCGTTGTAGTCAAGCCAATCGACAAGGGGGCGAATGGGGGAGCGGTCCTGATCTTCGAGAAGAGCTGTATAATACATGACCCGGATAACCTGGGCCTGGGATTTGAATATTTTCAGAAGTTGTTTGTAATCCACGTCAAAGCCCAAGGCCCGTGCCGAGGCATGCAGATTGGCCCCGTCTACAAATAGGCCGACTCGTTCGTTTGGGTGAAAATCCATAATAAATACCGTAACTTCAAATGGTTATATAAAAATTTATATGTAAAAAATCAGCTAAAACAGAAGAGCCAAAGAAATTGGCCGTATTCTTAGATATTGTCAGATGTCAGTCTTCTTATATACCTAGTATAATTAGGTTTCCTGTGTTTAACCCGCAAGATGTAATGGAGTGCGTCTTTGATCCTTATCGCCATCGGAGCCAATCTTCCCAATCCTGTGTACGGTCTGCCATTGGCATCCTGCAAGGCCGTTCTGCCGGAACTGGACAAGGCCGGTATGGCTGTTTCCAAAGTATCCCGGTGGTACGAAAGCGCACCCGTTCCGGCCTCGTCCCAACCCTGGTATATCAACGGTGTCGCGGCTGTCGCTACATCCATGAACGCGCACCAGGTTCTTGCAAGCCTTCTTGCCATTGAGGCCGAATTCGGACGGGTGCGGGGGCAGCGCAATGCCGCCAGAACGCTGGATCTGGATTTGATTGCTTTTAACGACTTGATTATTGAGGAAGAAACGGGTGATCAATCGCTTATCTTGCCGCACCCGCGCATGCATCAACGGGCCTTTGTTTTATGCCCGGTCTTTGATGTTGCCCCGGACTGGCGGCATCCGCAAAGTGGAGTATCTGTACAGCAAATGATCGATGATCTGGATAATTCTCACTCGGCTAGTCCGTTAAATGAATGAACAATTGAGTATTACCCGTATTTCCTTGCTTTCTGGCGGTTCTCACAATATATAATCGCCGTTCACATTCAGAATTCCCCGCGGAGAAATTGACTAATGGCTAGAGTAACAGTCGAAGATTGCGTTCTTAAGATCCCCAACCGCTTCAAGTTGGTCATGTTGTCCGCCCAAAGGGCGCGTAATATCAGCGCTGGTGCCCCCATGACTGTGGAAAAAGATAACGACAAAAATCCTGTCGTCGCGCTCCGGGAAATCGCTGAAGAAACTGTTGAGCTTGAAGACCTTGAAGAAGGCTTGATCAAAGGCTTGCAACGCCATGTCGAGATGAATGACAGCGAAGAAGATGAAGACTTCGACCAACTCGCCATTCAGCAGGGGGATGCTGATGAAGATGGAGACGAAGCCATTCAGCTGAAATCCAATATGTATCAGGATGTCGATTTATCAGAACCGACAGGGGAAGAGGCTTAATTTTAAGTCTGGAAACTGCGTCATGAATGGCCTTTTCCCTGAGTTGGTGCACCGGGAGAGGCCTCGTTGATCCGGCAGTTTGAACTCGTCGAACAAGTAAAATCCTACGATTTAAACGCGGATGAGGACGCCCTGAACCGCGCCTATGTGTTTTCCATGAAGGCGCATGGCAATCAAAAACGCGCTTCGGGCGACCCATACTTCCTGCATCCGCTGGAAGTCGCCGGTATCCTCACCGATTACAAACTCGATTGTGCTTCCATCATTACGGCATTGTTGCACGACACCATAGAAGACACCCTGGCCACCCAGGAAGAAATCGCAGCCCTGTTCGGTACGGAAATCAGCAAACTGGTCGAAGGTGTGACCAAGTTGACGCGGATCGAAATGCAATCCGATCACGCCAAACAGGCAGAAAACTTCGGCAAATTGCTCGTCGCAATGTCCGAAGATATCCGCGTACTGTTGGTCAAACTTGCTGACCGTTTACACAACATGCGTACCCTTCATTTTATCAAGAATGAAGACAAACGCCGCCGGATCGCCAAGGAAACAATGGAGATATTTGCTCCTCTGGCCGAACGTATCGGTATGCAGGAGATGAAAAATGAACTGGAAGACCTGGCATTCGCCGAAATCAACCCCGATGCCCGCCTGTCAATCCTGGCCCGGTTGGAGTATTTACGAGATGAGGGTGGAGGTCTGGTCGCCAAAATTAATGATGAATTGACGGAAACCCTTAAACAGGGGGGCGTTAAGGCCGAAATTCACGGGCGCGAGAAACTGCCGTATTCGATCTGGCGCAAGATGCAAATCAAGAATGTCGCCTTCGAACAGCTTTCCGATGTCATGGCATTTAGAATTATCGTTGCCAGTACCGAAGACTGTTATCATGCATTAGGCATCATCCACAGTTCGTACCGAGTGGTGCCGGGCCGGTTCAAGGATTACATCAGCACGGCCAAACCAAATGGCTATCGTTCCTTGCACACCGGCGTGCTTGGGCCGGACCAGCACCGTATTGAAATTCAGATCAAAACTCTTGATATGCATGAAATCGCCGATAATGGCGTTGCGGCTCATTGGACCTATAAACAAAAAACAGGAAAAACCGAAGGCAAGCAATACCGCTGGTTACGCGAATTGCTCGATATTCTCGAACATGCTGCGGGACCTGAAGAATTCCTCGAGCACACAAAACTGGAAATGTTTCAAGATCAGGTGTTCTGTTTTAGCCCAAGAGGCGACCTGATCAATATGCCCCAAGGGGCAACCCCTGTTGATTTTGCATACGCGGTGCATTCCGAAGTCGGTGATCGCTGTGTCGGTGCCAAGGTCAACGGTCGTATGGTTCCCTTGCGAAGCGAATTGCAAAACGGGGATCAGGTCGAAATCCTGACATCAAAAGCTCAGACCCCGTCGCCCTCATGGGAACGGTTCGTCGTTACCGGCAAGGCCAGATCAAGGATTCGGCGATTTATCCATTCCCAGGAGAAAGAGCAGTATGTGCAACTGGGGCGGGCGATCCTGCAACGGGCATTTCGCGAAGAAGGTTATGAATTTACTGAAAAAGCACTGGCCGGCGTCCTCACAATCTTCAAACAAGGTTCGACCAATGATCTGACAGGGCAGGTGGGGGCCGGGCACGTTGGCGGACGCGATGTCGTCGAGGCCGTGTTCCCGGCAAGTAAAAAACGCCGGGACGAAAAGGTCGTGCCCATTGATCAGCTCAAGAAAAAGCCGGCCAAAAGCAAAGGCAAAGACGAAAATTCAATTGCCATCAAGGGGTTGATACCGGGAATGGCGGTGCATTACGCCGGGTGCTGCCATCCTTTGCCCGGTGACCGTATCGTCGGAATCATCACGACTGGCAAAGGTGTGACGATCCACACCATTGATTGCGAAACCCTCGAAACCTATGCAGATACGCCTGAACGCTGGCTCGACGTGTCTTGGCAACAAGGGACAGAACTGCCGGATTATCACGTTGGCAGAATACACCTGACGGTCATGAATGAGCCTGGGAGCCTTGGAACTTTGTCCATGGTGATCGGCCGCAATGAAGGTAATATCTCAAATCTGAAAATCACCAACCGGACCCGCGAATTCTTCGATTTGCTGATCGATGTGGAAGTTCGCGACGTCAAGCATCTGGCGGATGTTATTGCGGCGTTGCGAGCGACTCCGGCGATAAATTCAGTCGAACGTGCAAGAGGTTGAACTTCTTGATGGAATAGGCAACTCGAATAGAAAAAAAAGCCGCCGTTAATGCGTCTTTTGCTTCTCGGTTGTCGTTACTTTGGCATATAACATTCCGACCATGTTCCAACGCCGTGAAAAACAAAAATTACACAAACGAGCACGTGACTTTCTTTGGCCAAGTCGTGGCTGGAAACGTTCGTCGATGTATCTGTTTCACCGGGTCGGCAGGCTACCTGGAACCCCGTATTCCATCGCAGCCGGATTTGCCTGTGGTGCCGCAATTTCTTTTACTCCTTTTGTCGGCCTGCATTTTGTAATCGGGTCTTTGTTCGCCTTGTTGATTCGCGCCAGCATATTGGCATCTGTCGTCGGCACGGCGGTCGGAAACCCTTGGACGTTCCCGATTATCTGGGCCTGGATTTATAATGCGGGACTGTGGATACTTTACGGTAGTGATGGTGCTGGTGAACATGTGGAGGATTTCTCCGCCATGTTCGCCTCCATGATCCAGGCTATGCTGAATTTTGATCTCGCATACTTGTTTCATACCATTTGGCCGGTTTGGTGGCCGATGCTGCTGGGCAGCATTCCCAGCTTCATTATTGTCTGGTTGATTTCCTTTTTTACCGTGCGCCCGTTGATTGCTAGCTACCAGCATCGGCGGATCAGCCGTCGTATGCGGCGCGAAACAAAAATAAAGAATATGGATACCCTGACATGACAGAGTTACTGCGGCTCGGCGTCAATATTGACCATGTTGCGACAATCCGAAATGCCCGTGGGGGCGGTCATCCGGACCCGGTCGAGGCAGCTAAACTGGCCGTCAGGTCGGGCGCCGATGGCATTACTGCACATTTACGTGAGGACAGGCGGCATATTTCCGATATCGATATTACGCGCCTGTGCAACGAAATCGACACGCCGCTTAATTTGGAAATAGCGGCGACCGATGAAATGCTGGAAATTGCGCTGGCCCATGTTCCCCATGCCGCCTGTATCGTGCCTGAAAAACGCGAAGAAAGAACGACAGAAGGTGGGTTGGATGTTCGCGGCGGATATGATCGCCTTGAACCGTTTGTTGCAACCCTTGGGAAAGCAGGCATTCGTGTATCGTTCTTTTTGGAGCCAGATCTCGAGCAGTTGAAAGCAGCCAAAGCTTTGAACGCACCGGTCGTTGAACTGCATACCGGGGCCTATTGCGAAGCGACGGGCAAAAACAAAGACATCGAACTGGCGCGCATAGTCGATGCCGCCGCTTATGCGCATCAAATCGGTCTGGAATGTCATGCAGGGCACGGTTTGACATTTGATACGGTCAAGCCCATCGCAGAAATCCCGACAATTGCTGAATTGAATATCGGCCACTTCCTGATTGGCGAAGCGATTTTTGTAGGTTTGGAACAAAGTATTCGTGATATGCGCCATCTTATGAATGAGGCGCGCACCCAATAAAAAGCAATCCACCTTGACATTGTCTGTCGTGGCTGGCTTGATCTGCCGGAATTCGTGGCTGGAACCCGGCTGAATCACATTTCAATCAATCTGTTAGGCAGTTTTTTTAACAATGAGTCAAAATTCCAACGGCGGCTTCAAGGAAACAGTCGTCACCGTTGTGTACGCGGTGATAATTGCGCTGGGTATTCGTACGTTCGCCTACGAACCTTTTAACATTCCATCGGGCTCGATGATTCCGACGTTGCTGGTTGGCGATTATCTTTTTGTCTCGAAGCTGTCATACGGTTACAGCCGATATTCATTGCCGTGGTCATTGCCGTTGATCCCGGATCGTGTCTTTTTTAGCGAACCCGAACGTGGCGACGTTGCCGTGTTCCGTTTGCCGACGGATCCAAGTGTCGACTACATCAAACGATTGGTTGGTTTGCCCGGCGATAAAGTTCAGGTCATCAAGGGTGTTTTGCATATCAACGACAAGGCGGTTGTTCGTAAGCAGGCCGACGATTATGTGACCACTGATAGCCTTGGTAATGTTCGGCGCACACCCCGATATCTTGAAACCCTGCCTGGCGGGCGCAGCCACTATATTCTTGAATCCATGGGGGACGACGGCGGTGCCGACAATACCGGTGTCTATACCGTTCCTGCAGGGCATTATTTTGCAATGGGCGACAACCGGGACAATTCCCAGGATAGCCGTTTTCAAAATGCCGTTGGCTTCATACCGAAAGAAAACCTTGTCGGGCGTGCCAATTTCCTGTTTTTCTCTATTGACGGTGCTGGCTGGAATGCCCTTGAATTTTGGAAGTGGCCATCGAAAATTCGCTTCAGTCGGTTGTTCAGCGGCATTGAATAACCGCCCCATAATGAGGGTGCGGAATTTATGAAAAATACCATCTCAGAACTCGAAACGGTTCTCGGTTACGTATTCCAAAAACCGCACTTATTGGAACAGGCGCTTAATCACCCAAGCCTTGCCCGAACGAAGGACGAACGCAGGAACAGCAACCAGCGTATGGAATTTCTGGGCGACAGAGTACTTGGATTGGTGATCGCCGATATGTTGTATGAGGCGTATCCCGACGAGGAAGAGGGGGCTATGGCACGCCGTCATACGGCCCTTGTGCGAAGCGAGTCCCTGACCCGCATTGCCATAAAGACCGGATTGGCATCTTATGTTAATATGGCATCTTCAGAAGAAGGCGCTGGCGGACGTGAAAATCCGGCCCTGCTGGCGGATGCCTGCGAAGCGGTGATTGCTGCTATTTATCTCGATGCCGGATTTGAACCTGCCGAGATATTTGTCAGAAGGTTTTGGGGGCCGTTGATGGCCGAAAATACTGTGCCACCTCAAGATGCCAAAACGGCACTTCAGGAATATGTACAAGGCCAGGGCGGAGCGCTCCCTGTCTACCGCGAAGTCTCCCGTTCGGGACCGCCGCATGACCCGGTCTTCACAATCGAGGCCTCAATCACGGGCGAGGCCCCGGTAATCGCAACGGGAAATTCAAAGCGTGTCGCCGAACAGGCCGCCGCCGCCCTTTTACTGCAAACACTTCAGGATCAGCAATGAGCGAACAAACAGAAATACAATGTGGATTTATAGCCATCCTGGGGGCACCGAACGCTGGTAAATCGACCCTGGTCAACAGAATGGTTGGCGCGAAGGTATCTATCGTATCGCCCAAAGTGCAAACCACGAGAACCCGGGTTCTGGGAATATGCTTGATAAAGGATGCGCAACTAATCTTTATCGACACACCGGGCGTGTTTGCGCCAAAACGCCGTCTCGACAGGGCCATGGTGGCCTCAGCCTGGGGCGGTGCCGCAGATGCCGACAGCATATTAATGATGGTTGACGCGACCCGTGGCGTTGATGCTGATACCAGAATAATTATTGATAAACTACGCGATCAGAAAAAAACGGCTCTGTTGGTCATCAACAAAATAGATCTGGTCAACAAGGAAAAGTTGCTGACCTTGGCCGATGCATTAAACGAAACCGAACTATTCAGTGAGATCTTCATGGTTTCCGCCCAAACGGGTGATGGTGTTAGTGACTTGCTCGACAGATTGGTTGAACGTGCGCCATCCGGTCCCTGGATGTTCCCGGAAGATCAAATTTCCGATATGCCGTCACGCCTGCTGGCCGCTGAAATCACCCGGGAAAAACTGTTTCTTCAACTGCATCAGGAATTACCCTACGAGACCACTGTCGAGACTGAAGGGTGGGAAGAACGCAAAGATGGTTCCGTCACCATAAGTCAGGTGATCTATGTTGCCAGGGCAGGGCAGAAGGGGATTGTTCTGGGCAAGGGGGGAAGCAAAATCAAGGCTATCGGCGAATCATCGCGGCGGGAACTTGAAGAATTGTTTGATCGGCGCGTGCATGTGAAGTTGTTCGTGAAATTACGGGAAAAATGGGCAGATGATCCTGAGCGTTTTCGGGACTGGGGCCTGGATTACAACGCCTGAGCGCATCCCCGTCAGGTGTTCTCTTCTTCTTTTTCTTCTTTGTCTTTTTTCTCTTTGGCCAGGGCCATAGCCTTGTCGTCTATTCGCGATAATCCGGATTTACGCCGGTCGACTTTTTGTTCTTTCTTCCAGGCTTCACTGCGTTTTATGGCGGCCAACCATTCGTCCGGGTCATCATCGGGGTCCAGCACATCTGTGTCCCTGTAAGGCCAGGTTAGCTTGTGAACGCTTAAATCCCCGGTGTCGATATCGCCTTTTTCATGCTTGTCGAACGAACGAACGACAACTTGCTGGATAAAATTTCCAGTGATCGTGCGCATCACATGAGGGTCATGGATGTAACTACGGCTGTACATAAGGTTTCGAATGCCCGGCTTATTGTACCGAATGAAGTCAATTAACAGGTCGACGAATTCATCTGCGTCAAGATAGGTCGGGGTATCGGGGATGACGTCCTTTAGAATTGTGAAAACCACGTTTTCTTGCTCGACCATGCGCGGGTCCTTTTCCAGGTAGCGAATGATGCTCTGGAAGTAATCCTGGCGATCCTTGGCCAGCCCGCTCATCGTTTTCTCAATGATTTTTTTGTGCAACCTGGCTCTCCACCGTGCTTTGAGTGACGAATCCCAAATAACTGAGTTCGATGCTCATTGTAGGATACGAATTGCTGAACGTTGTGTAAAATCGCGCCCATGGAATGGTCTGATGAAGGAATAGTCTTGTCGGCGCGCAAATATGGCGAAACTTCGGCCATTGTTACGCTGCTGACACGGAATCACGGCGTTCATGCCGGATTGGTCAGGGGCGGATCTGGCAAACGCAAGCGCGGCGACTTACAGCCGGGAAATGCCGTCGCCGCTCAATGGCGAGGTCGACTGGCTGAACACCTTGGTTCCTACACCATCGAAATGAGGCAGGCCCATGCCGCTTTGGTACTTGATTCACCTGATGCCCTTGCCGGACTTAGTGCGGCTCTTGGTGTGGTTGAAACGTCCTTGCCCGAACACGAAACTCACATACAGATATATGAAGGCTTGTGCATATTGCTCAGCGCCATCGGCGGCGGCGAGGAATGGCGGTCGGCCTATGTAAAATGGGAACTGGGATTACTTGGTGAACTGGGCTTTGGCCTTGATCTTTCTTGTTGTGCTGCGACGGGCGAGATCGAAAACCTGATTTATGTTTCGCCAAAATCGGGGCGTGCCGTCTCGGCGACGGCAGGGAAACCCTACCGTGGGGCAATGCTACCGCTGCCGCCCTTCCTGCTTTCCAAGGGCAGAGCTGGTTCCATAGAGGACGTATCTGCAGGTCTTTCGCTGACCGGTTACTTTCTCAAACGGCATGTTTTCGGGCATGTGTCTAACGGAAGAATGCCTGCGTCCCGGCAACGTTTCGCCGAAAGAATATGGCGGCAAGCCAAAGCGAACAGTGATGTTACCTGAATGAACCAATATATCTGTGGTGAGCATGTGTAAATTTGCATATAGTTGTTACATTCTTTGGTTAAGGGTGCCGTGATGAGATTTCGCTTCTTTGCATGTATGTCCCTGGTGCTGATCCTTGGTTTGATCGGGCCGTCTGCTTACGCAGAATTTCGGGTTGAAAGTCTGGATAACGATTATCCTGATGAAATTCAGTCGGCCGTTGCTGAAGGCAAGAACCTTGTCCTGTTTTTCCATCAGGCAGGTTGCCCTTACTGCGATAAAATGCGTGCCAGAGTACTGCCATCGAAAAAAATCTATGATTATTTCAATCAGCATTTTGTCATGATCGAAAGCAATATTCGCGGCAATCTGGACGTCGTCATGCATGATGGAACGCAAGGGACGGAACGTGAACTGGCGAGAAAACTGAGGGTCCGTGCGACGCCGGTATTCGTGTTTTTTGATGAACACGGAGAAGTCGCGCTCAGGACGACCGGTTTTTTGGATGTCGAACAATTTTATCTGGCCGGGAAGTATGTGACCGACGAAGTCTATAAATCAAAAAAATCATTCTTCCGATATATTCAGGACCAACAATGACCCTCAGGTTCGGTTTTTTTTGTACGGCTGTTATTTGGGGGATGGTTTTTGTCGGGGGCGGGACCGCCGCGATCTCTCCGGCAACGGCTCAGGATGCTCTTGAAAATACGCAGCCGACAATCAATGAAATACTGCAACTTATTGAGAAAAATGGCAGTTTTTCGATAAGCTCAGCCGCAGCAGATATCGAGATTGCCTCTGCCCGTCGTGATCAAGCGGTGGCGGCGCTGTATCCTCGTGTCACTTTGTCGGCGACTGGGCGGGTATTTCGTACCGCACCCGAGGCGTATCGAAATGAACGGCATGATCTTTATGGTGATCTGGAACTCGTTCAGCCAATCTACGATTTTGGCAAGACTTCATCGGCGATCGAAGCCGCAACCAAGGACACCGCTGCTGCTGCCGATCTTGAAATTTATGCCCGTAACACGGTTCTGATGGAAGGTATGGCATTATTTTTTGAACTGCATGCGTCCGAGTTGGATATGCGTTCCTTGTTCGAAGGTCATGCCTCTGCGTACGTCCGGTGGGAACGCTCCAAGGAACGTCTCGATCTGGGGCAAACCAGCCCCGTCGATGTTGCCAAGGCGCTAACCCTGGTTGAACAAACACGACTGGTTTATTATCGCGAACGCAATCATAACATTGCCCTGCGGTTACGCCTTGAAGAATTGACCGGGCGCTTTATCGAAGACGAGCTGTTTTCCCCGCCAAAACCGCCGCTGACAGGGCCGCCGAACCTGGACCGGCATGAGTTTTCAAAAGCCGTATTCCTTAGAAATCCTCAGCTAGGTTCGTTGCTTAAACAAGCTGAAGCCAAGGGGATATTGCGAGCCGGCACCGGTAGTATGCCCAGCCTGGAAGCATACGGAAATATCAGGAAATCCAGCATCGCTTTGCGGGGCCGCAAAGATTACGAAATTGGAGCCCGGTTATCCTGGCCCATTTTCGATGGCGGTATCGATCAATCCAGGCGTTCCATGCTTGCCGGTGAAGAAAAGAGACTGCACGCCGCAATTGGTCAAAAACGCTCTCAACTTCGGATACAAGCCCATGAGGCCCTGCTGGAAATTCAAAATTCGTATCAGCAGGTCGTCGCAGCCCGGGCCCAGCTTGATTACACGCGCCGGAACCTGTTGCTGCGTCAGCAACTGTATCAACAGGACCGGGCTGCCGATCTGGGCCGTGCGATGATTGAAAATACCGCTGCAGAAGCGGAAGTTGTGCGGGCTACAGGTATTTATTACCTCGATTTAGCTCATGTTTCGTTATTGCTGGGGGAACACCCCGGCAAGGCGCTTGAACCCGATTTCCTGACTTCGCTGCTTGCTCATTCCGGTGAGCCGGTCCAACAATACATTCCCAAAGGTGGCAGCGGTTTTGGGCAGGACGATCAAAACAAAACAAACCGGAAGATAGAATGACGGGAACGACAATGATTAGGATCTTACCTTTTAGAAAAGTCTTGCCGCGTCTGTTGTTGATATGCGGGGTGGTTTTGACTTTGTCGGCCCCGGCACGCGCCGCCGACCGCGTGTTGGCGTTTGCCGTGCCCGGCGTGGTTGCTGAAATGAAAGTAAAAGCGGGTGCCCAGGTCGAGAAGGGGGCTATTCTGGCAATCCTTGATCAACGCCCGTCAAGTGCCCGCAAAAAAGCGAGCGAGGCCAAGGTGGAAGCCGCGATGGTCAGGTCTGAATTAGCGGCCAGGCGGCTGGAACAAACGGAACAGCTGTTTGATTCGCTATCCGCATCGACTGAAGACGTTGAAAATGCCAGTACGACGGCGGCAACGGCAAGATCGGACCTCCAGACCGCCAAGGCGCAGGCTTCAATTATCGCCTGGCGGCACGAACACACAACCCTGCGGGCGCCCTTTGCAGGGATTGTTACAAGCGTTCCGGGGTATCCGGGGATGATTGTTCCACATAATGGCGATGTCGTCCCTGTGGTCATCATCAGGACACCCTAAGCCGCATTTTTTTAGAATCTATTCACACCGCTATTTGAACGGCGCTCGCTATCGGATACTATATCTGGTAGCCGGACCTGTTTTTGGATAATCAAATGAGTAAAAATGCCGCCTCCGATGAAATCGGAGAAATTCGCGATGCCCGCCTCGCCGACGCCCTTGGTGAACGATATTTAAGCTATGCGCTTTCGACCATTATGGCGAGATCCTTGCCCGATGTGCGGGATGGCCTGAAACCCGTACATCGTCGCCTGCTGTATGCCATGCAACAACTGAAACTAGATCCCGCCACCGGTTACAAAAAATGTGCCCGCGTGGTTGGCGATGTGATCGGCAAGTATCATCCCCATGGCGATGTGGCCGTATATGATACCATGGTGCGCTTGGCCCAGGAATTTGCCGTGCGCTATCCGTTGGTGGACGGGCAGGGTAATTTCGGAAACATTGATGGCGACAATGCCGCTGCCATGCGGTATACGGAATCCAAACTGACTGCGGCGGCCATGGCGCTGCTTGACGGCATCAACGAAGATGCCGTTGATTTTCGCGAAACCTACGACGGTGAAGATTCAGAGCCCGTCGTCTTGCCGTCGCGGATTCCCAACCTGCTCGCCAACGGATCGGCAGGGATCGCCGTTGGCATGGCAACCAGCATCCCGCCGCACAATGTCGGTGAATTGACGACGGCGCTGGTTCACCTGATAAAACATCCGAATGTTACCTTCGCTAAACTGGCCGAAATGATTCCCGGGCCAGATTTTCCGACCGGTGGGTTGTTGGTTGAATCCGCCGACAACATAGTTGAAGCCTACAAAACAGGGCGCGGCGGTTTTCGCCTGCGCGCCCGCTGGCGGGTCGAGAAGCTGAGTCACGGGTTGTACCAGATCGACGTTTACGAAGTTCCTTACCAGGTTCCAAAATCCCGGCTGATCGAAAGAATAGCGGAGCTGATGAACCTGAAAAAGCTCCCCATGTTGGCTGATATTCGCGATGAATCGGCAGACGATATCCGCATTGTTCTGGAGCCCAAAAACAGAACAGTCGAACCTGAAATGCTCATGGAGCATCTGTTCAGGCAGACAGATATGGAAATCAGGTTTGGCCTGAACATGAATGTTCTGGATGCCAACAACGTGCCGCGCGTGATGAATTTACGAGAGGTTCTGCAAGCCTTTCTCGATCATCGTCATGAGGTTCTGGTGCGCCGTTCGCAGTATCGTCTGGGCAAGATTGAACACCGGTTGGAAATCCTGGGCGGTTTCTTGATCGCCTTCTTGAATCTTGATGACGTTATTCGCATCATCCGCGAAGAAGATGACGCCAAGGTCGAATTGATACGGTTCTTCAAATTGACTGACGTTCAGGCAGAAGCGATCCTTAATATGCGATTGCGGCAATTGCGCCGGCTTGAAGAAATGGAGATCAGAAAAGAAGACCAGCTTCTCAACGTCGAAAAAGATGGCCTCGCTTCACTGCTGGCTAGTGATGATCAACGGTGGAAAACAATTGCCGACGAACTTGCCCTGATCAAGAAGGAATTTGGTGAAAAGACTGAACTTGGCAAACGAAGAACTGAAATCGGTGAGCCCCCCACAGCGGTAATTGTACCCCTGGAAGCCATGATTGAACGCGAACCGGTTACCCTGGTTTGTTCGGACAAAGGCTGGATCCGGGCCATCAAGGGGCACGTTTCTGGTGAAGGCGACCTTAAATACAAAGAAGGTGATCGGGGCAAGTTTACGCTTCATGCCCAAACGACAGACAAACTGGTGATTTTTGCAACCAACGGCCGGTTCTATACGGTCGGTTGCGACAAATTACCCGGAGGCAGAGGGCATGGCGAACCCTTGCGTTTGATGATTGACCTGGGAAATGAGCATGAACCGGTTGCTATGTTTGTACATAAAGCGGGACGTCGAATGCTGGTCGCATCAGATGCTGGTCGTGGTTTTGTCGTCGACGAAAACGATGTCATCGCCCAAACCAAGAATGGCAGGCAAGTCCTCAATCTAAGCGGTGGTGAGGAAGCCTGTATTGCGGCTCATATCGGGGATAATGATGATCATGTTGCCGTCGTTGGGCAAAACCGGAAATTGTTGATCTTCCCTCTGTCCGAACTCCCTGCCATGGCGCGGGGACGTGGCAATATATTGCAACGTTATGCCAAAGGTGGCCTGGCGGACGCCAAAACCATTAATCTGGCAGGTGGGTTAACCTGGAAAAGCGGTGATCGTACACGCACCGAGACCGAGACCAAGTCCTGGCTAGGAAAACGCGCGCAGGCAGGATTGGTTGTGCCGCGCGGGTTCCCGACGTCTGGTAAATTCAGAGGGTAAATTTATCAACGTCTAGCCAGTTAGTTGGCTAGGCGTTGATTACCCGCTGAAAATCACCGACGGCAACCAGGTCGCAATGGCCGGGAACATAGCCAGCGTCAGCAGCCCAAGCAATTGGATGACGATGAACGGCGCAACACCGCGATAGATTTGCATGGTCGTGATTTCTTTCGGTGCAACCCCCCGCAGATAGAACAGTGCGAACCCGAACGGTGGGGTCAGGAAAGATGTTTGTAGATTCATGGCCATCATGACGCCCAGCCAAACCGGATTGATATCCATTTTCAGCAGAACCGGCGCAACGATTGGCACGACGACGAAGGTGATTTCGATAAAATCAAGGAAGAACCCAAGAAAGAACATGACCAGCATGACGACGATAATCGCGCCCCACTTACCGCCAGGAATATTGTTCAGTATTTCGTGAACGATATCGTCACCGCCGAACCCCCGGAACACCAGCGAGAACACCGATGCGCCGATCAGGATAACGAACACCATGGCCGAAATGTTCATGGTTGAACGAATGACCTCGACCAGTACCGGCACGCCGGATTCTTCGATCAGGGTCGTGTAGACGCGCTTGAGGCTGGTCCACAGGCCATAGACCAGTACCAGGGTGCAGATACCCGCGAGGACCATACCCGCCATGTCACCCGGTGGTATGTCATTCCTGGAGACCCTCAAATCCATGGTGTTGGCCAGGATCAACATGATCACAAGCGCCAAGCCGCCTAACTGAATGGCCTTTCCGCGTTGCTCATTAAGCCTTAGTCCTGCCAACATGAGAGACCCGACGGCACCAACAGCGGCGGCTTCGGTCGGCGTTGCAACACCGGCAAGAATAGATCCCAAAACGGAAATGATCAGCACGATTGGAGGGATCAGCGCATGGGCGATGCGCTTGCCGATACCTTCCACATTAATTTCATCTGCCGGAATGGCGGGTGACGAATCTGGGTTAATAATTGCGCTTATAATTTGGTAAGCAATGTACATCCCGACCAGTAACAGGCCTGGGAACAGGGCACCGGCGAACAAGTCACCAACCGAAACAGGATCGGGCGACCAATTGCCAATTTCGCGCTGCGCATCGATGTAGGCGTTCGATATCTGATCGCCCAGCAAAACCAGGACAATTGACGGTGGTATAATTTGGCCCAATGTACCCGAGGCACAGATGGTGCCGCAGGACAGGGATGGCGAATACCCCCGTTTGAGCATGGTTGGAAGGCTGAGCAAGCCCATGGTCACAACAGTAGCGCCGACAATACCTGTGGACGCCGCCAGCAGGGCCCCAACGATGGTAACCGAAATGCCAAGGCCACCCCGTAAGGTGCCAAACAACATTCCCATGCTTTCAAGTAATTCTTCGGCAACCCGGGAGCGTTCCAGCATAACGCCCATGAAGACGAAAAGTGGTACTGCAACAAGGATGTCGTTGGTCATGGCGTTACCGAAAATGCGCGACGGCAAGGCGCCAAACAATGAAAAATCGAATATGCCGAAGAACCAACCGATCCCGGCAAAGATCAGGCCGGTTCCAGCCAGTGTGAATGCGACGGGATAGCCAATCATGAGGACGCCGCAAACAACGACGAACATCAAAAGGCAGAGGGTTTCTTGAATGCCCATAATTTAGATATGCCCTTCGGTGTCTGTATTTGTTTTTAACACTTCAGTTTTACCAGCAAGAAACAGGTACGATCTCGCAGCAATTGAAATGCCTTGCAACATCAGCAATCCGGCGAAGATCCAGATGACTGATTTCAATAGGAAAACGCCGTGGATACCACTGGTTTCCCGGGACCCTTCGAATACCGACCAAGTCGTTAAAATGTACGGGTAGGAAGACCAGGCGATGAGCACACATACGGGCAGCAACAGAATAAGGGACCCGGCAAGATCCACTTTCGCCTTTGTTCGCAGTGTCGCTTCGCGGTAGAAAATATCGACACGCACGTGGCCTTCATGAAGCAGGGTATAACCAGCCCCGACCATAAACAGAAAAGCATGCAGGTATATGACGGATTCTTGCATCACGATCGAGCCGAGACCAAAGATATATCGCATGACCACGACGGTGAATTGCACAAGCACCATGATGATTGCGGCCCATGCAACGACCCTTCCGATTCTGTCGTTTAATCGATCAAGAACCTGAACGGTTTTTTCAAGAAATCCCAATTTATTCTACCTATGTAACAGACATTCTGAAACAAACAGGTCCGCACCCAACAGGGTGCGGACCGTTTGAAATTGCCTTACCGTTTCGATTAATATTTGAACGGAAGCAAGCGAGAGTTGGTATAGGCCTGTTCAGACAATTTACCCCAGCCGATTGCCTTTTCACGGAAATCAAGATAGCTGCCCAGGATCTTTTTACCAATAGCATCGACGTCGCCGACTTCACGAACAACGATACCGGACTGCCTGCCAATTTCGTTCATGACCGAATCAGGCATTTTGCGCAGCTGCACACCATGTTTGTTGACCAATGTATCCAGCGCATCACCGTTTTTGGCGTTGAATTCTGAATATGAACGGTTGTTTTCAGCCTGACAACAAGCCTGGACCAGGGCTTGATCGGCAGGTGAGAAGCTATCCCATACGTCTTTGTTCATGCCACAAGCCAAGGTCGAGCCGGGCTCATGGAAACCAGGCCAGTAGTAGAACTTGGTGATCTTGTAGAAGCCGAAGGCCAGATCATTCCAGGGGCCGACCCATTCGGTCGCGTCAATGGCACCCGATTGCAGGGCCGGGAAAATTTCACCGCCCGGCAGTGTTACTGCAGCGGCACCGATCCGGCGCAGCACTTCGCCACCCAGTCCGGGCATGCGAATTTTCAGGCCCTTGTAATCTTCAAGGCTGTTGACTTCCTTGTTGAACCAACCGCCCATCTGAACGCCCGTATTGCCGGCGGCAAATGATTTCAGATTGAAACCTGCAGCAAGTTCATCCCACAGCTGCTGGCCACCGCCAAAGTTCAACCAGGCGTCAATTTCATTGGCCGTGAAGCCATAAGGGACGGCGGTAAAGAAGTTAAAAGCCTTGTGCTTGCCCTGCCAGTAGTATTCAGCACCGTGATACATATCGGCGGTGCCACTGGAAACGGCATCAAAGCTTTCAAACGCCGGTACGAGTTCACCAGCAGCAAACAATTTAACCGTTAATTTGCCATCGGAAGCGGCGGTAATTGAATCAGCGAGCCTTTGGGCGCCCGTTCCCAATCCAGGGAAATTCTTTGGCCACGTGGTGACCATTTTCAGTTCGCGTACACCTTGGGCAATGGCGGGTGTTGATAGGGTTGATGCTGCTGCACCGGCGACACCGGCGGCTGCGGCACCTTTAATAAATTGACGACGTTTCATAGAAGTTCTCTCCCTGTTTTGGCTTTTATTTGTTGAGACTATCAAGCTTACCATAAAGTCAGTGAAA
>Ga0316204_10005473_pt1 | contig 20901 bp, 14 predicted proteins | sample 6monrhotite_MG_2_FD_205661 | JGI IMG/M metagenome (GOLD analysis project Ga0316204, IMG submission 205661) | Microbial mat bacterial communities from mineral coupon in-situ incubated in ocean water Damariscotta River, Maine, United States -... | ecosystem: Environmental > Aquatic > Marine >... | reverse complement strand
ACCACATCCGTCCAGCTGCCGATCCTGACGAATCGCCCAATAGGCAGCGCAGATATGGCTTGCCCTTCTGGGTAGTGCCTAGTTGGGCATTGGCGATGGAATAGATCCCATCAAGGCGTTCGGAAGGTTTCATCTCAGAGAGAGTGCGTCTGGCGGTATTTATGCTCATGCCATGAGCATAGTTCTGCTCGGATTGATTCTCCATGATCACCAGCACCGATCTCCGATGGGGTACACTTGTGATTCGGATTTGAGCCTGTCGGCTGGAATCAAGCAAGGAAGGGTGAATGAGTGCATGGCAGACGCACGGGGAACTAATCATCTCGGGATCAAACTCATCGCAGCCATCGCGGGCTCTTGCATCGCTTCTGGTATGCACGCAGCTACATTAACGAATGAAGCTCATTCATCAAAGACTGTTCAACCAGAATCGGCCATAGATGGCACATTTGACAGCGTTAACTTTCCAATCGAGGCAATCGCCGGTGAGATCATTCTCAAAGCACGAGGCGGTTGGATTTGGACGGAGGGCAAAACGCATCGAATTATTCTTGATCGCGATGTCGATGTAACCCTCGCTTCACATCGTTTCCAAGCCGAGTCCGCCAATATCTGGCTGCGCAAGCTCGATTCGGAAACAGATTCATCTACCGCACGATATCAGGTGTATGCAGTTTTTCAGGACATGAGATCCGCCGACGGCACGATCACGATGAAGGCGAAGCAACTACCGGTGCGTGGCGTGATCGAAGTCGGCCAGCCAATCTCGATGACGCTTGACGCACGGTTTGATGAGCCACCAAGTTCGAAATCCGATATCGCTCGCTTTATGACTGAGACAAATTTAGTGTTTGCCCAGCGCGTATTAGGGGCACCGATGCCCGAGGTTGAGCGAGAAGCCAATCGGCCTTGGTCGTCTGCGATTGTTCAAGGCGATAATCAACAAGATGCAAGCACAGATGGCATTGTCGCCGATGAAGTGCAGCAACAAACTCGAGATGTTGATGAGTCTCGGGGTCCGATCTTTCATCCCAACGGCGTGTTCTCCGTTTCCATCGGAGGGCGCATTGTTATCGACGGAGCATCATCTGGCACCGGATCGATTGTGACTGCAGACGGTGGGGTGACGATCCAGTATCAAGATCCGGCGAATCGGCAATGGACCGATTTTAAGGCTGAGCGGGTGGTGATCTATACCGCAGGCGATGAGCCTATTACAGGAGTATCCCGTCTGGGTTCAAGCCAGATCGAAGGGATCTATCTCGAGGGCGGCGTCTTTGCAGGCGACGATCAATGGTCTGTCCGTTCGCCTCGCATGTATCTCGATGTGGTAAACAATAAGGCATTGATGCTCGATGCAGTATTTTGGACGACCGATCAGAAAACAGCCATGCCGTTGTACCTGCGGGCACAACAAGTCCGTCAGACATCCAAGGCCGAGTTCCTCGCCACAAAGGCAAAGATATCAAACTCTGCATTTTTCGAGCCGGATCTCACAATCGGGATCTCTGACATCAAGGTCACACTCGACAAGTCAACCAAGCCAACAAGCGAAGACTCCAACCCAGATGTCACGGTTGAAGGGCGCAGAGTCACACTCAATGCTGGTCCGGTTCCTATTCTCTGGCTCCCCGGATTCAAGGGTGATCCGAGTTCGTTCCCGCTGCGTCAAGTTACAATCGAAGATACGAACAGATCGGGTGCCGCATTCAAAACTCGCTGGAACGCAATCTCGCTCTTCAAGATCGATGGGCCGCCGGGTGTTGATGTTGATCTGAATCTTGATTATTACGCCGACCGTGGGTTCGGGCTCGGTGTTGAAAGTGTCTGGCACACTCGAGAGCACCGCGGTAGCTTGTTCTCGTATCTTCTCTTTGATGATAATGGCACCGACATCACCGCTCCGGGCAAACGGATCCAGCGCGACGGCGAAACCAGAGGCATCTTCGCGCTCAACGACATCTGGGAGTTCACAAACGCATGGACACTGATAACCGAGATGAGTTACATTTCAGACGAAGCGATTGTGCCAGCCTTGTTTGATCGCCGCGGGCGAACAACCGAGGACTTCCGGAATCGTCTACAGCTAGAGCGTTTGAGCGATGATTCATACTTCGCCCTAGAACTCAACACAACACTCAACGATTTCATTGTGCCCGAACACCTTCTTCAATCGCCTGGATATCAGGTCAATAAGCTTCCCGAAGCCCGGTTTGTGTCTCTGGGAAAGGATCTGCTCTCAGAGTATGAACCCGGATTGTTGACTTATTCATTCGAAGCGCGGGCAGGCATTATCAGGCTCGCATTCTCGGAGGTTGATGCGCGAGCATATGGGTTCACTACGGATTCGCTCGCCGACGATGCCTTCGGCACCACCGCAAGCACTTCGCTCGGAGATAAGTTTCGAGCGATGGGTCTTGATGAATCAGCTGTGACCCGACTTGATACACGCCATGAACTCACTGCACGTTTTGACCTAGGACCGGTGCGTGTCGTCCCCTTTGCCGTTGGGCGGGTGACAGCGTATGACAACTCCTTCGATAGCTTTAGCCCATCGCAGGATGACGAGATCCGAACATGGGGCGGAGGGGGGGTCACACTCTCAACCACGCTGTCGAATGTCAATGATGCTGCAGAGAGTCGTTTCTTTGATATCCATAGGCTCCGCCACATCGTTGAGCCTTCGATTACGGTCTGGGGCGGGGATTCCAACTTCGAATCCGGCGATGTTCCAATCTTTGATGATGATGTAGAAGGCTTGATCACTGGCACGTCGTTCCGTGCAGCGATTGACCAAACCTGGCAGACCAAACGCGGCGGCGTCGGTCGATGGCGTGATGTGGACGTGCTCAAGGTTCGAACCGAGTATGTCACGACAAGCGATCGGGCAGGAAAAAGCGAGATACCGGAGTATTTCTCTTCACGACCCGAACTCTCGAATCCGGGTGATTACATCGGGACTAGTGCGATCTGGCAGCCGACGGAAGTGCTCGCGTTCGCTGGAGAAATTATTTACGATATTGATCTTGAGCGAACCGCTCGGGCCAGCATCGGCGCGATCATCCAGCACCGCCCTGAGTTCACGACCTCGGTGGAGTACCGCGAAATCGAATCGCTCGATGCAACCTTTGCTTCGATGGCCGCGAGATACCGGTTAACGGATAAATATGCAATCAGTGCAAACTTGAACTACAACTTCAGGCTTGATGATTTCCAGAACTTCAACGCCCAACTCTTGCGTCGTTTCCAGATCGGCACCCTCGGAGCTACCGTCAGGTTTGATAATATTCGTGGCGAAACCAGCTTCGGATTCGTCTTCCGCCCTGCAGGTTCTGGTGGAGACCTGCCGATAGATAACACTTGGGGCGGTTGATTTTTAATCGATCAGTTTGTCTCAAACATGCTCATTTGTGCTTTGGTAGCAACTTCACACGCGACGGGGTGATCTACATCCACACGGTATTTACCCGAGAAGCATCCGGTGCAATATTGCGTGGGCGCGTGATTCATTACGCTGAGCATGCCGTCTTGGCTCAAGTAGTGTAATGAATCTACCCCAAGGAACTCGCGGATATCTTCTACACTCCTGTTGTGAGCGATAAGCTGATCTCGGTCGGCGAAATCAACTCCGAAATAGCAAGGGTGCTTGATCGGCGGACAGGAGATCCTGAGATGTATCTCCTTGGCGCCGGCTTCGCGGAGCTGGATCATCTTCTCGCGGGTGGTCGTGCCACGAACGATCGAATCGTCGACGATGATCAGACGCTTGTCCCTGACAATCTCCGAGATCACATTGAGCTTGAGGCGGACAGCCGCCGAGCGTTCTTCTTGTGTGGGCTTGATAAATGTTCGACCCACATACCGGTTTGGAACAATGCCCTCACGATAAGGGATCCCAGATTCATTGGCGTATCCGTTTGCGGCACTCCTCCCTGAATCGGGCATCGGCATAACAAAATCAGCTTCGACGGAGGCTTCTTGGGCGAGTTTGGCGCCGAATCGCTCACGGGAAATCTGTACATTCTGTCCGAATACATTGGAAGCTGGGTTTGCGAAGTACACATGCTCAAACACGCATTGTGCCAACGGCTGTGAGGGTGCGGCATACCTGCGCGATGATACTCCCGCATTTGAGAGGGTGACGATCTCTCCGGGCTCAACCTCTCGGACATACCGCGCCCCGATGACATCGAGGGCGACAGTTTCAGATGCGACGACAGGTTTTCCAGACGGTAGTTCGCCCAACACAAGCGGACGCCATCCCCACGGATCACGTGCCGCTTCGATCCGATCTGGGAAGAGCATGACTAATGAAAAAGCTCCCAGCAAGTTCCGCATGGTTGCCGCTACAGGATCAGGAGAATCTCGTTGCTCGGGTGAAGCGAGAAGGTGGATGATCACTTCTGTATCAGAGGTTGTGTGAAATAATCGACCGACCCTCGAAAGCTCTTCTCGCCATTCCTTGCCGTTGACGAGATTTCCGTTGTGGGCTATTGCCACCGGGCCGTTAAACATGGTCTCAACCAAAGGTTGAGCATTGCACGACTTTGTGCCCCCGGCAGTTGAATATCGGTTGTGCCCGATCACACCATGGTTTGAGCCCGGAGAGCTGGAGAAGTTGTATTCTTGTTCGAGTTTGTTGATGGCTGTAGCGGAGAAAACATCGACAACTAGGCCTGGACCAGTATGAGCATTGATCTCATGCCCATCGCATACAGCGATGCCAGCAGCTTCTTGTCCGCGGTGTTGCTGGGCATATAAACCAAGATAGGCTTTCCTGACGGCATCTGGATCGTTCCAGATCCCGATGACGCCGCACTTTTCCTTTGGTTGGTCATCTCGAAGAGTTGTGTTTTGAGAACACGCGCAGCTACCCGAGCTTGTCTGATTCGATGAGACGGGCAGAGAAAAACTCGTCGGCATGAACAGGCTCCGATCACGAGGAGGCGTGGATCAGTGGCGGAAGAGAACGAGTCTAGCACTCGATGGAAATCAGAACCTAGAGCGGATCAATATTTTCGACTCGATCACATAATCCCTCATCTGCTCCCATCCCAAGGAATGTCTCGATCGCGTTGCGGCCGAGATCTCCCATATCGAGTGTCAATCCGGAGACATACATGTCCAGATACCGATCAACGAGTTGGGGATCATCCCATTCCGTTCGATCTCCTTTGTTGAGTTGGAGATACAACCGTGATGCTTCACCCATCTTGACACAGCAATCTACCGAAGAGTTCAATACATCGGCTAGTTCTTGGCAAGTTCCAGGCCCGAACCGTTGATCGAGATCACGCCGGATGACATTGAGTCCTAGAGGCAGCGGCTTTCCCGTCTGTGAATGCCACCATTTGCCCAGATCACCAATTTCCCGTAATCCCATCTCAGCGTGCGTTAGTTGGGCTTCGTGAATGAGAAGCCCTGCATGAAACTGGCCTACCGAGACTGCATTAGGAATCTTCGAAAAGAGCATCTCTTCGAACTCAAACTCACCGATCGCCATCTGCAATCCCATAAAGGCAGACGTGTTCACCCCAGGTATGGCGACTTTGCATCCGGATTCCCTGAGATCATTGAGGGTTTGGTAGGGTGAGTCATCAGCCACAACGATGCGTGGACCGTAGTTCTCTCCGAAGGATCCACCTGATTTGGTCATCGCGTATCTGGCAGCGATCGCTGGATATGTTGCGCAAGAGATCGCGGTGATGTCGTAAGCAGGTTTGTCTGATTCATCATCACCGATGACGAGTTTGTTGAGTTCTTCGACATCTCGGGCGAGCAGATTAAACCTGAATCTCCCTGTATCGACCTGAGGCTTGCCAAGATCGCCATCGATTGGTGTGCCGTCGGGATGGCGGACGCCAACCAGAGGCCACCACATCACTAGATCGTCAGAATCAGGTGAATGGGCGAGGTTGAGTTCAACTGTTTGCGTTTGTGGCATATCAGAGGGTAGGAAAGAAGGGGATTCGTGTCGTTAATACTGCTTGATTGAGGGATCAATCTTTAATCCCCACCAGTTGATCCCACCGGCAACCGAGCGAGTTCCCGACAGGCCCTGCTGCTGCATATAAACGGCGACCTGTAGTGAGCGTTTTCCAGATCGGCATAAGATTGCAATGGTTGTGTCTTCGTCAATTTCGAGTTCATTGATCCGTGCAGGGATATCGCCCATTGGGATATGCACCGCTCCTTCGATCGATGAGATTTCAAGCTCGTTCAACTCTCTAATATCGATCAAGAGGAAATCGGCGTCTCCAGCATCAGCGTGAAGTGCTGCGGTATCAGGTGCCGAGATCTCGAGTTCAGGTTTGAACGGCCAGCGTGGCGGATTGGCGTCGGTGTGATTATTTGTCATCGGTAGTGTCCTCATGCTCGGTTGATTGGGGCTGTGAAGGGTATCCAGATGACCAGCTTGTCGCGGTTGTCCGCTTCCAGGGTTGGCGAGGGGAGAGAACGAGCTTATTCATCTGGCCTGTGACTGTTAGAAATCCAACGGCATAAGGTGTGCCGATGAACGATCGCCCAAGCTCGTCGATCGTAATCAATAGGTCATCCATCCACGAGGTCGCCTGCATCGTCAACGTGTCTGATGCGGACGGATACCGACCGTATACCCTCGGTGGGGCGTCGCGTTTGAGCGGGGCATGGAGAGTGAACTCGTTCGAATGGACCACGCTGTCCATCGGTGCGATGTATTGAGTGGGTGTCCACATTGCTCTTGGGCTGGCATGCGATGAAAAGATATGTTGAGATTGGGCACTGGTTTTTATACCGCTGATTCCGTCGGAACGAAAGGTTGGAGATACATACGAGCCTCCAATCGCCAGGCGGTCATTGAGTCCACTGGCACATCCGCAAACCGATGTGATGCAGAAAAGCAAGATATAGAAAGTTGTCAGGCTGCGTAAAGTCATAGGGCGATGATACGCATCGGGTTCAGAGATCGGGATTAAGGCGCATTATTCGGGAGCTAGGCGAGGGAATTGTCTATGCTTTGGGTGAAATGGCGAAGAGCAAGAAGAAATCCAAGCAAGGTCCACCGAGTTTTAACAATCGGCGGGCGCTCTACGACTACTTCATCGTTGACACTATGGAAGTCGGGATTATGCTCGAGGGCTCCGAGGTGAAGGCGATTCGTGATGGGAGCTGTTCACTCAAAGAGGGGTACATAAGTGTGGATCTCGATCCGCCGAGACTCACGCTCCATCAGGTTGATATTGGGATGTATCAGCCTGCAGGGCAGCTTAATCACATTCCCAAGCGTGACCGGGTGCTCTTGGCAAAGAAGAAAGAGATGCTTAAGCTAGCCCGCGAGGTTGATCAGAAGGGTGTCACTCTTGTTCCCTTGGAGATGTACTTCTCTCATGGGCTTGTCAAGATCAAGCTGGCGATCGCCAAGGGTAAAGCACAGCACGATAAACGAAAAGCAATCGCCGACCGTGAGAATCAGCGCGATCTGCAGCGGGCGATGTCAAAGTTTTCCAACTAGTTTCAAGCTTGTAGAGTTCTTGGCGAGTTATGCCAATGAAAAAGCCCGCGAATCACACGGGCTTTATGAGTTTGCGTTCGAGTTGATTTTAGATGCCGACAGCTTTAGAGGTCTTTGCCATCGAGAGCTTAAGGGCTGCATACTCTTTGGCTCGGGTGATCCGCTCAACTGCTTCGAGTTTGTTTGGTGAGTCTTCTGGGACGATGCGGGCCTGTGCTTCGGCAAGCTCGGCGCGAGCTTCGGTCTCGATGATTTCTTCAGCCGGGATCGCAGTCTGCGCCAAGATCACAAGTTCGTTGTCGCCCATCTCAAGGAAACCGTCATTTATGAGGTACTCACGTGATCCGGAACCATTTTCAGTTGAAAAGTCCAAGCGGAGCTTGCCGAGCCCAAGACGTGAAACGAGATGCTCTCCGCCGTGCTGAAAACCGATCAAGCCGTCCCATGCAGGGACAGAGGCGTAGATTACCTGTTCGTTGAGCAACTCGGCACTGGGTGTAACGAGACGGCATTTGATGGTGTTGTCTGCCAACGCGCGATCCTTCCAATTGCCCGCATAGAAGACCAAGTCGCATCCATTGCGTCTGGCTCATGGGGGAGAGAATGATAGCCCGATCGATGGGCAAGATCAGTCAGATTTGTTCGAGATGTTCTGCTCGATTCGGTTGAGGGAATCACGAATTTAGGCCAGCAGATCTATTGTTTGAGAGGAACCAGCAGCCTGGGTGTGAGGCTGGGTGGATAGGGTAGAAGAGGCTAGGGCACCGCCGGCTGCGAGTTGATCTCGTTGATCCAAGACCGATCTACGGAATTCTTTAGTATCAATAATCCCGACGATGTTGACGAGTGAGCCTCCGGTTGGGGATGATTGCCCAGCAGTTTCGACTTTGAACCCGTGGAGCCCGAAGTAGCGCATGATCGGGCCTTGAAAGAGCTGAAGGTCGGTGATTTTTTCGAGCGGGATGGTCGATTCGGTTTTGTTCCAGATGCCTTTTTTGATATCGAGTGTGTGCTCGGTGAGGGCGCAACTCATGTTGGCGAGGTGTCGATCAACGAACATGCGAGCGATAAGGGCATAGATGATGGCCACAGGGATCGTGACAATAAATATACAAAGCACGATCACAGGGCCCAAGATCCAGTAGGTTTTAACTTTAGGATTAAATTCGGCATTGCGGAGGATGGTCGGTTCAGTCATGTGCGCATTCTATCAGATCATGGAGCTAGAGGCATCCGAATCAATTACAGTCTTTATTAATCGCCTCAATAAATACATGGTAATCTGCCTTGGTCATCTATCGATCATGTTTGGATAAACCCATGCTTAGGGTCAAAATTCTGATGACTAATCCCGCGTTCATCGAGAGATAAGCCTCGGGGAACAAAACAAAACCGAGCCATGGCCCCTTTCTATTGGGATGAGAGTGCGCAATGAGCTCTTTCTTGGCGGTGACGGAATCCAAATATTGCGGGGCATAGGCTTTGGCATGAACCGACGGGGACTCTTGACTATATTCGGGCTTTTGCTGCTCTGCATCTTGATCGGAATGATCAGACTGATGGTCGGTAGCAACGGGTTCGGTTTTTCGCAGAGTGACCAGATCATGGATCTTCGAATCAACCGCGTTGCTGTCGGAGGAGTCGTCGGAGCTTCATTGGGGCTTGCCGGGGCATTGCTGCAATCGCTACTCCGTAATCCGTTAGCAGCGCCCGATCTGATGGGGCTTAGCGCAGGGGCTGGTTTCGCGGTCACACTGACGACATGGATTCAAGGGGCCGCTATTGGCGCAGGGATGGCTGCAGTTCCTGCTCTAGGCGGAGCGATCTGTGTCCTCGTCTTTGTGTGGTTCCTGAGCCAACGAAGAGGGCTCATTGATCCCGTGACCATGATTCTCGTAGGAGTGATTGTTTCTGTCATCCTCGGGGCGGGGACAATGCTCATCGCATCACTCATGCCCGATCGTGGATTCACAATCTCACGGTGGATGATGGGGATGCTCCGTGAGGATTTGCAGGCAGGTGATATTTGGATCGCAATGAGCGTATTGATACTGATCACAGGGTGGGGGGTTGGTTCGTCAAACTCCTTTGATGCTATGGCTCTTTCAGAAGATGAGGCTCGATCGATCGGCGTACGAGTGGGCCATGTCCGATTTGGTCAGCTTATTGGAGCGGGGGCTTTAACTGCCGTCAGTATCGTTCTTGCGGGCCCAGTTGGGTTCGTTGGGCTTGTGTGTCCGCACATTGTGCGAGTGCTTGCTGGGCCATCTCATCGTACATTGATCATAGGTTCGGTTCTCTGCGGCTTTGCGCTCGTTGTAGGCGCTGATACATTCGTTCGGCTGGTCACGACCGAAGCAGGACGTATCCCGATCGGCGTTGTAACTTCGCTGATTGGAGGTCCGGTGTTCCTCGTATTGCTTCTCAAGCACAGACGATCTTGATTTCGATCAGTTATGCGTTGAAGTATCTGGCGTTCGGGTGATGAGCGATGATGGCGCAGGTTGATTGCTCTGGATCAATCTGGTGATTCTCAGTAAGATTGCAGCCGATACGGGTCGGGTCAAGCAGTCGCCAGAGAACTTCGTGGTCGCTCATGTTCGGGCAAGCCGGGTATCCAAACGAATATCGCGATCCTCGATAGCCCTGTTTGAAGAGTTCGGGGATATCGTGGGCGTCTTCATGTCCAAAACCGAGTTCGGTCCTGATGCGCTTGTGCCAAAGCTCTGCAAGCCCCTCAGCAGCTTCAACCCCGATTCCATGCCAATAGAGGTAGTCCTGATAGGCGTCAGATTCGAAGAGTTGTTTCGTATGTTCAGTAATCTGAGGCCCCATAGTGACACACATCATCGCGATCACGTCACGAGACCCAATCGCATCGCACTCGGTTTGGTCCTTATAGAAATCAGAGATGCACAAAAACTTATTGGAACTTTGACGGGGGAAACTGAATCGTTCGATCTCAAGATCGTGGTCATTGGGGTCGTAAACGATGAGGTCGTTGTCTTGAGATGTGCATGGGAAGAAGCCATAGACAACCTTGGGTAGCAGGATCGGTTCTTGGAGACACCGAGCGCTGAGCTCCTTGAACTTGGGACGGGCGATTTCGTCTAGGAGTTGTTCATACTCGGCTTTAGTCTTTGAGCCGCGTTTGAGCTGCCATTGGATTGCGAAAAGCGAGGTTGGATTTATGTAGGCGAAAATATCACGAAGGTTGATATCTTCGTTCACCGTCGTTCCCCAGAATGGTGGGGTCGGAGCTGGATTGGAACGATCAATCTCCGATCGTGTTCTTTTGGCAGTGGCAACCGGGGTTGCGGCCTGTCCAGATTCGATCTTGGCCACCGATTGCATTCTTCTTGCTTGTCGTGAGTCGGCAGCAACCTGCAACGCTTTCGTCTGCCCGGAGACAATCGCGTTCATGGTGTCGAGGCCGTCGAATGCGTCCTTTGCGTAGAGCAGATCGCCATCATAAACCGAACGAAGGTGTCCTTCGGCGTATGTACGAGTTAGGGCTGCGCCGCCGAGAATGACAGGGACATCGATCCCTTTCTCATTGAGCTCGCGAAGGTTGTCTTCCATCACATTCACTGATTTGACTAGAAGTCCAGAGAGACCGATCGCATCGGCGCTTGTTTCCTCAAAAGATTCAAGGATGTTGTCGATGGGCTGTTTGATGCCAAGATTATGAACAGTGAATCCGTTATTGGTAAGCAGAATATCAACGAGGTTTTTACCAATATCATGCACATCACCCTTTACGGTTGCCAGCACGATCGAACCCTTCGATTGAGCATCAGCCTTATCCATAAATGGTTCAAGGATAGCGACAGACTTCTTCATCACCTGAGCACTTTGGAGGACAAAAGGCAGTTGCATTTGGCCTGAACCAAACAACTCGCCCACGGTCTTCATACCATCGAGGAGGTGATCGTTGATGATCTCCAATGGGGAGAAGTGAGTGCGGGCTTCTTCGAGGGATTCTTCGAGATATTCACTTTGCCCGTCGATGATGTGCTTGCGGAGCCGATCCTCAAGATCAAAGTCCATGAATGATGTAGTGTTTGACTCCTCCGTCGCGTCGGCGAATAGCTCAATGAATATGTCGAGCGGATCATATTCCGGATCAGAAATCCCATCTGGGAGCCCGGTGCCGCCCAGTGACTGATCCCGTCGGTCATAGATCAGATTGAGAGCGGCGAGTCTTTGATCTTCAGGGATGCGGTTGAGCGGAGTAATCTTCGATGCATGAACGATTGCGCTCGTCATGCCTGCATTGACTAGTTCATGGAGAAATACAGCATTGAGAATTGTGCGTGAAACAGGTATGAGCCCAAAGGAAACATTTGATAGGCCGCAGGTGATCTGGATATTTGGGTAGGCCAGTGCAATTTGTCTAGTGCCCTCAATAAGTGCCTGGGCGCTTCGTCGGTCCGAATCAAGCCCAGTAGAGATGGGCAGTACCAGCGGGTCGATGAACAGGTCAGATTCTGCAAGTCCGTGTTCGATTGTGGCTCTGCGGATGGCACGCTCCGCGATTGAGAACTTTCTATCCTGGGTTCTGGCCATGGCCTCTTCTGGATCTTCGTCGATGGTGCCTATTACCAAAGCGGCACCATAATCCTTAGCGAGTTTACAAAGTTGGTCGAATCGATCTTCGCCGTCCTCAAAATTTGCTGAGTTGAGGATGCACTTGCCGCCAGCGGCTTTGAGCCCAGCTTCGATGGTCTCTGGAGATGTTGAATCGAGCATCATCGGAGCGTCAGCCTGTTGAACCAAGCGAGAAACAACTTCGTGCATATCGGTTGGGCCGTGGCGGCCTGCGACATCTACATTGATATCGAGCACGTGCGAACCATCCTTGACCTGATTCTTGGCGAGTGTGCAGATGCCATCAAAGTCCTGAGCTTCCAGCAAGCGTTTGAACGCTCGCGATCCAGATGAGTTGCACCGCTCACCAACGATTAAGAACGACGCGTCTTGTCGGTACTCGACCGCAGAATAGAGAGACGAACATGCTGGGCTGATCTGGGGTATCGGGCGATCACCCAGAGTTGTATTATCGACAAGTTTGGAGAGGTATGCGATGTGCTCGGGGGTTGTGCCACAACAACCCCCGACGGCATTGATAAGCCCCTCATGTAAGAAGATCTCCATCGCGTCCTGAAAACCTTGCGATGTCAGCGGATAGAGCGTTTCGCCCTTGACCAACGCGGGCAATCCCGCATTGGGCATGATGGTTATGAGTCGATCCCACCTTGATGCCAGCGTGCGGACAGTTGAGACCATCTCGACAGGACCGGTGGCGCAGTTAAGCCCGAGCGATGCGATCGGAAGAGGACGAAGCGCCTCGATGGCTGCTTCGATTGATGAACCCACCAACATTGTGCCGGTTTGTTCGATGGTGATCGAGACCATAATCGGAACCGAGTCGGGATCTAGATCGAGCTGGATCGCAGCTCGACGTATCCCCGCGATGGCGGCCTTGATTTGCAGGAGATCCTGGCAGGTTTCAAGAAGGACAGTATCAACACCGCCCTTGATTAAACCGCGAGCCGCGTCGGCATATGAATCTCGCATCTGATCGAATGTGATCTGCCCAAGTGTAATGAGCTTTGTTCCTGGTCCGAGCGATCCGGCTACATAGCGTGGCTTCGCTGAAGTTGAGAACTGATTGGCAGCTTCGCGCGCGATCGTTGCTGCTGCATACGAGATTTCTTCAGCACGATGAGCGATGTCGAACTCCCCCAGGGTGTGGGCGGCAGCTCCGAAGGTATTGGTCGTAACGACATCTGCTCCGGCTTGGAAATAGGCAGAATGTATCTCATGGATGACATCCGGGCGGGATACGTTCAAGACATCTGGGCAGTTTTCACATCCCATGTAATCGGTTTCAACATCGAGGTCATAACCCTGAGTTTGTGTGCCCATCGCGCCATCCCAGATGAGGACATTGTGTTTGAGCGAGTTGATCAATGATGGGGGGGCTGGAGATCTCATGGAATGACTATATCCGATTATGTGGATAAAAGAATGATGGCCAGCAGAATATAAAAAAACCGGGTCATTTCGACCCGGAATGAGACTTGATTGACTAAACCGCTGTTTTATGGACAGCCTGCATTAAACTCAATGAGGAATACTGATATATCAAAGAAATCGAACGCGCCATCGTTTTCGAAGTCTGCGATGGGGTCTTGGGTGTTAAATGCGGTGAGGAAAATTGATACATCGAAGAAGTCGATTAGACCATCGGAGTTGAGATCCACTCGGCAATCAACTTTGGGTTCCTCGCATCTCTCGCCGGTTAGGAACTGGTCGATCGCGGCTTCAACAACCGAGCCTTCACCTATGTCTTCAGCGATGAACCGGACTTGGATTTGATTTGTTGGTGTGACAAAGTCAGCTACGCGGTGTTCAACGCTGAACCATCCGCCAACAGATTCTTCGCTCATAGGGCCAACGGTTTCAACAAGTGACCAACTGCCTCCGTTGTTATTTGAGATCTCAACTGTGAACACATCAAGCCCAGGATTAGTTCCCGTCCCCGCACCGGTGTTGTCGTACCATCGGGCGTACGAAATGATGGCTTCAGGTGTACTCGCCATCATAAATGTTGGCGATGTAAGAATTGTTTGTCCGCCATCAACATCAGTATTTCCGGGAGCATTTCCCGTGAGGAATGCTGAGCCAGAGAAGTCAGCATCAGCGATCGGATCTCCACGATCACCAAAGCCTTCTGGAATTCCACGCTCCCATTCACCTGAGGCAGTTCCAGATACCGGCCCTGAGACGGTCCATCCGAGATCTGTTTCAAAGTCATCAATGAATATAGTAGAGAAATCTTTCACCATCGGGTGGAAGGGATTGGATGCCCCAGCGAGTGGGAGTGTGACTTCGCCGGCTGTTTCACCCTCTACGGATAGATAAACCGAGAGTGAGTCGTTGCACATTGCAGCGGGAATAGCTGCTGTATAGTCATTGCCAGAGACATAGACAAGATCAACACTTTCAAACGCATTTCCGTTAGCTGCATAGAAAAGTTTTTCAGTCCCTGGCACAACAATATCGCTCTGCGGAATGATTGTAACTGCGAAAGGGGCTTCAAAGCCAGGGTTCACAGATTCAGGAATATCTGCGAAAATGACTGGGTTAATGAAGCCGAGCCCTTCGACACTTACATCGACAATGTATCGCTGGACATCGTTGACATTTGACGCGCCGTCAACTACAAAGTAAACATCTTCTGCGACGAAGGTATCAAATATCATAGTTTCAGATTGGCCCATGCCATTCTTATTCACACTCTCTATGAGTGTGCCAGAACTGTCGACAACTGAAATTTGGAGATCTTGAACAGTATTGTAGTTTGTAAGTACCCCGTCATTACAAGCCTGTGTCTGAGGACCTTGAATGTACTCGTCTGCATCTGGGGTAGCTGTAAAGTGAATGCGCGAGGATTGCGTGACCGTGATTTTGAAAAAATCGCTGTCAGTATTATCATCAACACCTAGATTGCCGATTCCTGCGGTACCATCAGGTTGAATAACGCCAAGATCTGTTGCCTGATTGACATTGTCGTTCGGCTCAGCGATATCGCCATAGTTTCTGATTCCATTGAGGACATCATCAAGCTGAGGGCCGTCATATGCGATCGAAACGAACGGCTCCATCAGTTTCGTTTGATTCGCAGGACAGACATGAGGCATGCCCAGTCCATGGCCATGTTCATGGGCTGCAACATTTCGGAATCGCAATGAGTTGTCGGTAGTTGTGTTATAGAACGAATCAAATGCATCGAATGCCATGTCACCATTGTTTGGGAAGAAGTTGTATGCGAGCACGCCGCCATTGCCATCAAATGGGTAGTCGAAAGCAAAGATACGAACATCACCTCGAACTCCGAGGACACCAATAGCTGAACTCATATTCACGCCGTCGTCGTTTTCTTCCCAGACATAAGTCACACCTGTGAGTTCTTCCCATCTATCGAAGACTTGATGGAAGAGTTGCTGCCACACTGCGGAGCTGCCGTAGATTCCGTTGAGCCACTGGAACATGGCCGAGTTGCCAGATCCCAGACCGGCATCTGGCACAAATGATCCGTCGGGGGCGAACGAATAGGTGATGACTGTGGGATCGCCTTGGGTAAGGCCTGCGCCATCGGTTGCTGTGCGAGTCCATCGAGGTCCCTGTTGATATCGGCTCTCTTCTTCAGAAACAAACTGATAATCGAGCATCTGGTCGATCAGAAATGCGAATTTCTGGTCCGCATCAGGTGCAAAGCACATTGCAGGAACCTCATTGCCCTGATCCATGAGCGATGCAATGTTGTTTATAATTTCGAGTTGCTGATCGTTTAACTCTTGTTGAATCTCATCGCTCAAGAGCATCTCAAGATATTCAGCTGCCGACACTCCCCGTGGGATGTGGGATAGATCGCGTTCTTCAAAGTTGCGAGCGAAATGAGAGAGGTCAATATCTGGTGATCCAATGCCTCCAGCCTTTGATATTGTTATTTGTTGTTCTGTGGGTAAGTTCCAGAACATCCGTGACGCGATATCCTGCATAAACAACTCGTCCGGATGAGCAATTCCAACCGGGAACCGATCTTGCATTTCCGAAGCGGATTGCGCTTGGACTTGGCCCGCAAACACAGTTTGAGCGGCGATCGTTAATATACAAAGATTTGAAAACATTCTTGAGTCCTTAAATGTGAAACCCACGAGAATAATAAGTCATATTTCTCGCACTTTGAGAGCCAAGCGGCACGCTCCCCCCATGAGCCTAACAGGCGCAGACATATACGCTTACGCAATATCAGGCAGAGAGTTCCAATATATGCAATTTGATCGCTGTATCAATTGAAACCCTTGTAATTTGAAGATTTGAGATCAGGATTGACTAAAAAAATAGACGGGTTTGAGCACATCAACAGCGTTGAGATGCATCAAACCCGTCTAGTAGTCTCGCTTAGATATCTTATGGACAACCTGCGCTGAATGCGTTGAGGAATGCCGAGACATCGAAGAAGTTAAACTCGCCATTATCATCGAAATCGCCATCGGGCAATCCGGCATTAAACGCATTGAGGAATGCCGAGACATCAAAGAAGTTGAGATCGCCATCATCATTGAGGTCAGCAGGACACACGACTGGGGGAAGCGCTGTAACAAACATGCTGCCCTGGTAGCGTTGGACACTGTTCCTGGTAGTTACTGGTGAGACGACGATGTAATACTCACCGCTCGATGTTTCGGAGTCATAAACAAGTGTCTCGCCCGATCCGAAGCTTGTGGCATTCACACTCGCAACTGGGCTGATCAGGTCGGAGCTTTCGAATATATCAATTCTGAGATCATGGATGATGTTGTAGTTAGTGTTCGTGCCTGTGTTGCAAGCATTCGTCTGTGGTCCTTGCTGATACTGGCCGGCATTTGGGGAGATCGCGAATGTGATCTTTGCACGGTCGGTCAGTGTGATATGGAAGAAGTCTATGTCGCTGTTATCGTCGATGCTTGCTTCTGTGATATTGAAGAACCCGGTAGAGCCAAATGTCCCCATTTCTGTTGCATCACTAGTTGAGTCATTTGGTTCAAGCGGATCGCCGTAGTGACGCTGTCCATTGAGGATATCGTCAAGCTGAGGGCCGTTGTATGCTGTTGAAACGAAGGGTTCCATCAGCTTGGTTTGGTTCGAGGGGCAGACATGCTCCATGCCCAAGCCGTGTCCATGCTCGTGAGCCACTACATTGCGAAGACGAAGTGAGTTGCTACCGGTGTTGTTGTAGAATGAGTCGAAGGCGTCGATAGCCATATCGCCATCATTAGGGAAGAAGTTATACGCAAGTACACCAAAGTTGCCATCAGCGGGATAGTTGAAAGCCGCGATGCGGACATCGCCACGCTGCCCGAGAACGCCCTGCGCCCCGTTAAGACTCGTACCGGTATCTGTCTGTTCCCATACATAAGTCACGCCGGTGAGTTCTCCCCAGCGATCAAAGACTTGGTGGAAGAGTGATTGCCAAGTTGAGGTATTGCCGTAAATCCCATTGAGCCACTGGAAAAGTGTCGAGTTGCCTGATCCCAAACCAGCGTTGGGAATGAATGTTCCGTCGGGAACGAATGAATAGGTGATAGTTGATGGATGACCCTGTGGGAGACCGCTACCGTCGGTCGCAGTACGCGTCCAACGGTTGCCTTGCTGGAATCGGCTACCGTCTTCCGAAACGAACTGATAATCAAGCATTTCATTGATGAGCCATGCGTACTTGGGGTTCGTGTCTGGAGCGAAACACATGAAAGGAAGCTCTTTTCCTTCGTCGAGCATCGCGGTGATGGTATTGATTACTGAGAGTTCTTGTTCGCTGAGTTCGCTACGGATGTCGTCGCTCAAGAGCATTCCTAGGTATTCAGCTGCAGAGACGCCCGCAGGAATCGATGCTTCCATCCGTGCGTCGTAGTTGCGTGTAAAACCGTCGAGGTTGAGCGCGTCTGACCCGATCCCGCCGTTGCTGGCGATCGCGTTCTGCTGATCTGGAGTCAGCGAGTTGATCATAGTGCGAGCGATGTCTTGGAGATCGAGTTCGTTCTGGCTTGCGATGCCATCGGGATAGTTGTTGGTTTGGGCACCAAAGGCGGTACCTGAGATCATGGTGAGTGTTGTACAGGCGGCGACAAGAGCTAGTTTGCGGTTCATTGCGTTCCCTTTTTGGCACTCGCTCTTCATTGAGGAGTGCGTGGTATATCTGGCGATCGAATACGCCATTTTGATCGAATCAGACGCGATATCTAAGAAACCGCGCTCGATACGGAGCTCGAAATACAACACAACTTCAACTGGTCCGAGAATGATCCTCCGAAGAGGAAGCCTTAGATCAGAGCAAGCCCTGCTGCGTAAAATGAGTTGACCTGTAGAGACCCACAGGCATCCGAGACCGCCAAAACAACCCTGGCGTACGGAATACGACACCACTCTCTACGCAAAGAATGCGCCGTAGATCCATTAGTACCCGATCGAGTCTAAATATCGAGTGGAAAAACAAAAAAACACCCAAGAATCGGTGATTCTCGGGTAATAGGACCTAGTTTGTTCGGTTTACAATAGGGAAAAATAGGCGGGGGTGATCACCCCAAACTAAACCCGAGTGTCGCCAGGCGAGGAACTGAGCCCAAGCAAGCCGCAACCGATGATTTACTTCTTCTTCTGGAAGTAGTTGCCAGCAAACTTCTTCTGGAACTTCTCAACGCGACCTGCAGCGTCAACAAATGCTGACTTGCCGGTGAAGAACGGGTGCGATCCCGACCAAACATCGACTTTAAGCTCAGGAACAGTCGCGCCGACGGTCATTACGACCTCGCCGTTGTAGTAGACCTTGCATGATGGGTAGTAGGTTGGGTGTGTATCGCTTTTCATGGGTAAATCCTTGGTAATCCACCGGTTTCCATCCGGAGGGCCGGAATGGTAGGCCCTGGGGATGGGGAGGTCAATGGGGAGTTTGCTGGGCATACTAATGAGAATAGTGATGGCACTGCATCTGCAATCAGATTCAGGAACTCAGAATGCACTATTACTGTTAGATATTGAACCTCAACGCTCCCGGCGTGGACTGTAGTTAAGAAATGTATCAGTTGCTTGCCAGAGCATTTCGAGCCGATCGATTCTCTTTCGAGCCTGCTCGCCAAGTTGATTGACAACTTGGGCAACGAGGAGCTCTGCGGCCATCACGGCTGGAATCGAGCTATCAAAGGGACCAACAGCTGGAATTTTCAGTTCGCACCATGTCTTTGTGAGCGCGGCTAGTGGTGAGAGCGGACCGTCGGTGATGGCGACGATGTCGACACCCAAATCGGCGAGGGCTCTGGCGGTTGTTATTGAGTTTCTGCGGTACCGAGCGAAATCGAAGACGACGGCAGTGTCTCCCGGTGCTGCGCTGCTCAGTTCGCGTCCGGTAGAGTGCTCGACAACAAGATGGACATCAGGGCGAATCATGGCGAGCCCGCTATGGAGGACATGAGCGCCGGCCATTGAAGTTTCGCCCGAGAGGATCCACACATTCCGAGCTTTGGCGATAGGGGTGGCGAGGGCACGGAGGCGCTCTTCGGTTAGTGCGTCGAAGGATTCGTGGATCGAATCTTCAATTGCGCTCCGAATACGAGTCGCAGACCCTTCTTGCTGACGGATTCGTTGGCTTGGGCTTGAGAGTTGGAGCGATAACTGGGTACGGATCCAGCTTTGGAGATCCGTGTAGCCATCAAAGCCAAGCTTGGTCGCAAATCTGACGATAGAAGGTCTGCTGGTATTAGCTCGATCGGCAAGGTCCGATACAGTTCCGAATGCCAATAGGGTTGGGTCTTCAAGTACCAACTCGGCTATTCGTCGCTCGGTGGGTGTCAGCTTTTCGCTGGCTGCTGCAATGAAATCTTTTATGGACATGAGTAGCACATGGGTGTTCAGTGTATTACAATCTTTCGTGCGTAGTGTACGCATTGTTTCAAAGCGACATGGGCTTTGTCGTCATTTTATGGAGTTCAGTTGATGTCTCAAGCAACGAAATATGTCCAAACAGATAAAGAGCTGGCTTTTCTCGCGACTGTCGAGGATATCCCGCACAAGCGTGAGATCATCAACGGGCTTGCTCCGTTCCTCAAGGAGACTGCTCCTGAGGATCTGCAGAGTCTCTATAGCTCGGACGAGTTGGTACAGTTGAGTGTTCTCAATAAAACCGAGCGGGATGTCGAGCAGCGCATGCCTGTGAAAGTGACGCGTCACTTTGCAGAACTCGCTCGCAATAGCTTGCCGATCCAGAAACTTGTCAAAGCCAGCCCAGACGAAACACTCGACCTTGCCGGCTCGGAAGATCCGGGCAACCAGATGGATTACTCCCCTGTTGAAGGGCTCTTACATAAATACGAAATGGGCTTGATGTATGTGGTCTCCACATGCTCGGCGCACTGTCGATTCTGTTATCGCGAAGAGCTGATCGCCCGTAAGGAAGTTGAACGAGCCGATGGGACAGTTGCCAAGAAGGGGCTCGCCAAGATCCCTGAAATTGTCGGGTACATCCATGAGTTCAATGATGCGGTCAAAGTTAACGGCGGGCGTCATCCGGTTTGTGGACGCGAGAAGCTTCGTGAGATCCTGCTCTCGGGCGGTGATCCGATGGTCCTCAACAACGCCAAACTCGCTGCTTGGTTCTCAGCGCTGGCAGAAGCGGGTATCGAATCCATCCGAGTGGGAACGAAGGAAATGGCGTTCTACCCGCAGAGGTTTGACGACACATTCTTCGCGATGCTCGATGGTTTCCACGAAGCGTATCCAGAAGTCGGCATGCACTTCATGGTCCACTTTGAGCATCCAGATGAGTTCCTTGCCAAAACCGATGATGGCGAGTACGTCACTAATGATAA